>Ga0307277_10000021_pt1 | contig 48533 bp, 42 predicted proteins | sample ER_DNA_116_FD_194473 | JGI IMG/M metagenome (GOLD analysis project Ga0307277, IMG submission 194473) | Bulk soil microbial communities from the East River watershed near Crested Butte, Colorado, United States - ER_DNA_116 | ecosystem: Environmental > Terrestrial > Soil > Floodplain | place...
TACCTGCTCAAGGCGTTGCGCGGTTACAAGGATAACTCACGCTACGCTTACGATGCGCAGATGTCCGACGTCGTCTACCCGCTGAAGGATGCCGATTTCGCCGATCTGGCCTATTTCCTCGCACGGCTGAAGTGAGCTTCGCGCTCCGGCCGAACCACCATGGCGGCTAAGGCCGCGGAGTGGCCAAAATCAGGATTAGAATCGGAACGTATGCACCTCAATGCGTGCCGGCGCGCCGCTTCAGGTTGATGTGGATGTTCTTCTCGCGCGTGAAGCTCAGCAGTTCCTCGATGCCTTCTTCGCGTCCGACCCCGGACTGCTTGTAGCCGCCGAACGGCGCGCCGAGGAAGTGCTTCGACACCTCGTTGATCCATACGTAGCCCGCCTCGACCGCCGCTGCCACGCGGTGCGCGGTGGCGAGGTCGTTGGTCCAGATCGAACAGGTCAGCCCATATTCGACCTGGTTGACCTGCGCCAGCATCTCATTCTCGGCGCGCCATTTGAAGATGGAGAGAACCGGGCCGAAGATCTCCTCCTTGCCGATGCGCATGTCCATGGTCACGTCGGCGAATACGGTGGCCTCGACGTAGAAGCCATTGGCGAGATTGGGGTCGCTCGGCGGTTTGCCGCCGGCGATGAGCCGCGCGCCATCCTGCTTGCCGGCGTCGATATAGCGGAGCACACGATCGTATTGGGCCTTGCTCACGATCGAGCCCATGGTCGTGGCTGGATCGGTCGGGATGCCGGGCTTGTAGCGCTTGACCGAATGCTTCACCCGTTCGAGCACGGCGTCGTAGATCTTCTCGTGCACGAAGGCGCGGCTGGTCGAGCCACAGGATTGCCCGCACCAGGTGAAGTTCATGCCGTCGACGACGGCGGCCGACACCGCGTCGAGATCGGCGTCAGGGAAAGCGATCAGCGCGTTCTTGCCGCCGAGTTCGAGCGTCACCGGCTTGAGCGTATCGGCGGCGGCCTTCATCACCGCGCGGCCGGTCGGCACGCTGCCGATGAGCGCGACCTTGGCGACATCGGGATGGCTCGCCAGCACCTGGCCGACCTCCTTTCCGCCCGGCACCAGATTCCACACCCCAGGCGGAAGGATGCCGTCGATCAATTCGGCGAGCCGCAGCGAGGACAGCGGCGCCTGCTCGGGCGGCTTGACCACGATGGTGTTGCCGGCGGCGAGCGGCGCGGCTGATTTTCCCGCGACGAACATGAAGGGGTGATTGAACGGGATGATGCGCCCGATCACGCCGAAGGGCTCGCGCACCGAGAAATTGACCGCATCCGGCCCCATCGGGATCGAGGCGCCCTTCATCTCGGTGACCAGGCCGGCGTAAAAATCGAGCTGCGCGGCGCCCATCTGCGCATCGCGCACCATCTCGGCGTAGGGATTGCCGCAATCGGCGGCGTCGATCATGGCGAGCTCCTCGCCGTTCTTGCGCAGCACGTCGGCGATGGCGCGCAGCATCTTGGCCCGTTCGAGCGGGGGGACACGCCGCCATTCGGCAAACGCGGCTTTGGCGGCGGCGATGGCGGCCTCCGCGTCAGCCGCCGAGCCGTCGACCACCGGGCCCAACGGCTCGCCTGTTCCCGGGCTGATGCTGTCGACGTAACGCGGCGATTTCGGCTTCTGCCAGCGACCGGCGTAATAGGGATCGCGGTGCGACGGCAGATTGGGAAGAAGCGGCTCAGTCTTTGCCGCCGATGCAACTGCAACCATTGGTCACCTCCAACCGTGGGAGTGAAGCACTCAGGATCGTTTGATCTCGTCGAGGCCGCCGAAGCGACCGATGACCGTGTTGGCGCCGATTGAGATCACGAAGAGGATGATCAGCAGCGCGTACATCTGCGGCATGTTGAAGATGCTGTAGGCCTGAATCACCAGGAAGCCGATGCCGCGGTTGGAGAGCTTCGTCTCCGCAAGCAGCGTGCCTATCAGCGCCACGCCCAGGCCGAGCCGCACGCCGTTGATCACCGGGTGGCGCATGGCGGGAAGATAGATTTTGCAAACCATCTGCCAGGTATTGGCGCGGAAGCTCCTTCCGACGCGAATGAGCACCTTGTCGATTTCGCGCATGCCGCCCGCGATGTTGAGCGCGACTGGAAAGAAACAGGAAATCGCCCCCATCGCCACTTTCGATCCGGGTCCGACGCCGAACCACATGATCATGAGGGGGAAGAAGATGATCTTCGGGCAGGGGCCGAGATAGTAAAGATAGGCTTCGTAGGCGCGCGACATGAATTTGCTGCCGCCCAGCAGCAGGCCCACCGCGAGTCCGCTCAGGCCGCCGACGAGCATTGCGATGCCGATCTCATAGGCGGTGGTGCCGAGGTGGAAGTAGAACGTCGCATCGCTCAACGTCGCATAGAGAGATCGACCGATGGCGCCGAGCGAAGGCACGACGTCGCGGTAGAGCCATCCCGACGCCGAGATGGCTTCCCAAAGCACCACGACGGCGACGATGATCGCGATGCGCAGCGCGGTCACGGGGTGCAATGGTAGCCCCCACGACTTGGTCGTCGGCAGCGTCAATCCACCGGTCTGAGCCATCGCTCCAGCCTCTCAGTGAGGATGAACACGCAAATGCTCACCAGGATCACGAAACAGATCGCCGCATAGGTTCCCGCAAGATCGTAGCGCTCGGCAAGCTCGTTGATAAGCTGACCAAGGCCACCGAAATTGATCAGAAATTCGACGCCGACGATATTGATGAGCGCGAAGATCAGACCGAGCCGCAGTCCCACGAAGATGGTCGGCAGCGCGGCGGGAAACAGGATCTTCCAGAACTGCTGCGACGGCGTCAGATTGAAACTCTTGCCCACGTTGATCAGCACGCGTCGCGTGGCGGAAAGCCCCTCGAGCGTCTTGAGGATGACGGGGGCCAAGCCGGCGGTAAACCCCATCATCACGATAGTCAACGCGCTCCTGCCGAAGATCACGAGATAGAGCGGGTACATCAGCACGAGCGGCGCCGCCGCGATCGCCGCGACCCAGGTCTCGGTCGCGCGCCGCAACAACTGATAGCGATAGAGCACAACCCCGCCGGCCACGCCAAAAACAGTCACCAGGATGCTGGCCGAAAACGCCTCGGCGGCGGTGAGCAGGAAGCGCGAAAGCACGTGCTCCTCGACAACCACCCGTGGAAACGCGGCGATGATGTCGGAAGGCATTGGCATGATGAAGCGGTTGATGACGCCGACGCGGATGAGCAATTCGACGAGGGCGACGAAAACGATGAGCGAGCCGATGCCGAGCACGGCCGGAAGATAGCGGTTGTTGGCGAGCGTCGCGTTCATCACGTGTCGGATTCGCGCAATTTCCTGCTCTCCTCGTCATCCAGTCCGCGGCTCGCCTCCTCGCGCAGATCGCTCCAGATTTGCGCAACGTAGCGCCCGAACGCCTCGCTAGAGACGATTTCGGAGCTGCGCGGCCGCGGCAGGCTGATCTCCACCACCCGCTTCACTTTGCCGGGGCGATAGGTCATCACCACGATGCGGTCGGAGAGCTGCACCGCCTCGGTGATATTGTGGGTGATCAGCAGGGTCGTTTGCTTGAGTTGCTGTTGGATCTGCAAGACCTTATCGCCGAGCAGGAGCCGGGTCTGCTCGTCGAGCGCGGCGAACGGCTCGTCCATCAGCAGGATCTTGGGTTGCGCCGCCAACGTGCGCGCCATCGACACCCGCTGCCGCATACCGCCCGACAGCTCCGCCGGGTAGCGCCGCTCGAAGCCGTCGAGGCCAACGAGCTTGACGAACCGCCGCGCCCGCTCGTAGCGCTCGGCTTTCGGCAAACCGGCGATCTCCAGCGGAAAGGCCACATTGTCAATCACATTGCGCCAGGGAAAGGTCGATTCCTCCTGGAAGATCATGCCGATCGCGGGATGCGGCCCTCGCACCCGCTCGCCCACCACCTTGACCGTGCCCTCGTAGCCGTCGAGCAAGCCCCCGATGACGTTGAACAAAGTCGATTTGCCGCAGCCGGAGGGGCCGATCACGCCGACGAATTCGCCCGGCGCGACGCTGAGCGAAACGTGGTCCACCGCAGTGAGCACACCGTCCGGAGTCTCAAATCGCTTGACGATCTCGTCGACGACCAGAATGGGATCGCCGCGCGCGTTTTTCGGCGCGCCTGCGTCAATCCGCTCAAATGGCACGGCAGCCATTTATCGTTCCCTTCCGCCATCCATCGTCGCGCGGCTTGCCTCGCTTCTGACGCCGCCCCCGCCTCGCCTATAGCACATCGAGCCTGCGCGACTCCCGCCGCAGCCCCTTCGTGCGGCGCTGCGCCTCAGCCCCGCTCTGCCTGGAATGGACGCCCGGCGCGCCGGCACCAATTCTCCCAGGCCCGATTGATGCCATAGGCCCCGGTGCGTTCGGCGACCTTATCCACCTCGCCGGCAGTCAGGAATTTGACCTTCCCCATGTCCATCGCCTGCTTTTGCAGCCGCGCATTGACCTCGAGATAGACAGAAATATAAACCGCCTGCCGGATGTTGCGTCCGGCGACGGTTGCACCATGACCGCGCATCAGCGCGGTCGGACCCGCGCCCATGTGCTTTGCCAGGTCGCGTCCCATATCCATGTTCTCGACCAGCAATGCCGTGTCGCCGAAACAATCATGGGAATCCCAGACCGGCACCTCGTGGCCGATCGATGCGCCCATGTGGAAAATCGGCTTGATCTTCTGGCCGGTCACGCCGAACGGAATGACGCTTTCGCTGTGATTGTGCACGACCGACATGATGTCCGGCCGCGCCTCGTAGAGCGCGCCATGGATGAACCGCTCCAAATATGGGGCGCGACCGCGCGGATCGAGCGGTGTGCCGTCGAGCATGAACTCCATGATATCGCTGCTCTCAATGCAGTCGGGCGCGCGCGAACGCGACAGCAGGTAATGTTGCGGATTGTCGGGATGGCGCGCGCTGACATGGCCGAAGGAATCGACCACGCCTTCACGCGCGAGAATGCGGTTTGCAGTAACGAGCTCTTCGATGAGCTGATCGAGCTTGGCCATTTTCCCTCGCGCTGCACCTCTCCGCTCGGCAGGAACCTACATGCCGGCCCGCGAGCGGGCAATTCGGCCGTGATGACTCCTGGCGCAGCCGACGCCCCTGCCCTATTGAACTTTTCGCCAAGCCCGCTAAGCACGCATGATGTTTGCGTTAGTCATGTCAATAAAGTCGGACGGGGCCCTACGCCGCGCGGAGCAAGGCGCGAGCCGCGGTCCATAGCCACCACTGGTGCTTATCGAGCGGTTCTCGCGTCATTGCGGCTCGGCGAGAATGACAAACTGAAAAAGGGTGTCATCGAACATGGCCGAAAAGCCCGTTCCCGTCTGCGCAGCGGCCGATCTGCCGCCCGGCAGCGTCAGGAGCTTCGAGGTGGGGGACGAGCGCGTCGCCGTCTACAACATCGAGGGTACGTTCTACGCCACGGAGGCCTATTGTACCCACGCCATGGCTGACCTCGGCGACGGCATCCTGGAAGGCGACGTCGTCGAGTGCACGCTGCATTTCGGCGCGTTCCACGTGCCGAGCGGCAAAGCCGTGCGCGAACCCTGCTGCACCGATCTCAAGACGTTCCGCACCGAGGTGAAGGACGGGCAGGTCTATGTCGACTTGTCGGCACCGGCGACGACCAGTTCGTGAAGCCGCCCCGCGTTTGCACTTGCAGCCGCGCCCACGGCCGGGCCCGCGCCGACGCGGCGTATGAGCCTCTTTGGCTCGCGCGGGGGGCCCATCAGCACCGGCTGGAACAGCACCGCCGCCGCCATCGTCGTGACGAGGGCCAGCGCCATCAATTTGCCCATGCTCGAGGTGCCGGGATGGCTCGACAGCCACAGGCTGCCGAACGCCGTGGCGGTGGTGAGCGCGCTGAACATGACGGCCCGCGTGAGGCTCGATTGCAGAAGACCGGTTTGGCCGGCTCGCCAGGCCATGATGTAGTAGATCTTGAAGGCAACACCGACGCCGAGCAGCAACGGCAGCGCAATGATGTTGGCGAAATTGAGCTTCATTCCCAAGAGGACCATCAGCTCCATGGTCACGACGCCGGCCATGAGCAGTGGAATGATGGTGAGGAGGACGTCGCCGAAGCGGCGCAACACGATCCAGAGCAGAACGATGATCGAGCCGAGCGCCCAGAAGCCGGCTTCATAGAATGCCCGGATCACGGTGCGCCCCGATTCCAGGATGGCGATCGGACCGCCGGTGGCGTTCGGTTCGACGGCCTGCACGGCGCGGGCGAACTGGCGTAACGTTTCGTTGTCGGTCGGATCGCCTTTGGGAAGGATTTCCACCTTATATCGCCCATCTTGCGTGACCCACTCGCGCGCGATCTCGGGTGGCAGCGTTTCGAGCGTGACCGGCTGCGCCTGCAAATAGTTTCGCAGCTCGTCGAGCGAGGTGTTGAGCGGAGAGACCATCGCCGCTTGCGCCCGCGCGCGTATGGCTTCATCGCCTTGAGCGAGCTTCGTAAGGTCCTCCGCCAGCCGCTTGGCGGCCACCGCGCCGCGCCCGGTCTGAGTCCCAGCCGCTTGCTTCAAAGCATCGACCGCGGCCTTGAGCGCGGCGACGTTGTCGGCATCCGTCGGCGGTTTCTTGTTCGGGTCCGGCCGTAGTACCGGATCGAGCACGCTCGCCAGCTGGCGGATGGCGGCAAGCTTGGGCTGCTGGTCGTCGGGAATGAAATTCTCGATGGTCTTTACGCTCGACACCTCGGGCAGCTTGGAGAGCTTCTCCACGTCGGCTTTGGCGGCCTCCTGGTTCGGCGCCAACACGAAGATCGAGCTTGCGCCGATGGCGGGATCGCTTCGCAGCTCCAGGAAGGTCGCGACGGATTCGACGTGGGTGCTGCGCAGGTTGAGCGGATTGAAATCGAACTGGAGCCAGTAGAGCAGCGGCAGTCCGGCGGCGACTGCGAGCCCAGTGCCGATGATGACGGGGATTCGGTGCCGCTCCATGAATCGATCGACCGGAGCCAAGCTCTTGAACCCCATTTCCTTCGGCTCTCCCGGCGGCCGCAGGACGGTCAACAACGCAGGAATGAGCGTGATGCTGGTGAGAAAGGCGACGATCATGCCCAGACCTGCAAGCAAGCCGAGCTCGGAGAGGCCTTTGTAGTCGGTGGGAAGGAACGACAGAAACCCGGCAGCGGTTGCCGCCGCGGCTAGCGTGAGCGGCGCGCCCACGTGGCGCGCGGTGTTGACCAGCGCCTCGTGGAGATTATCCACCTCGTGCCGCTCCGCGCGATAGCGCACGCTGAACTGAATGCCGAAGTCGACACCGAGCCCGATGAACAGGACCGCGAAAGCGATCGAAATCAGGTTGAGTGCTCCGACGAGGGCGAGGCCGATCGCGGCGGTGATGGAAAGGCCCGCCGTCAAACTGATGGCGACCGCGAGGATGATGCCAAACGAGCGCAAGGCGAGCCATAGGATGGTCAACACCACGACGACGGTCACCGTGGTGTTGACGTAAGCCCCCTCTTCCAAGGTGGCATATTCCTCGTCGGCGATCGCGACCGGTCCGGTCAGCCGTACTTTCGCGCCGTATTTCGCGCCGATGTCCAAATCAGCCGCCGCCTGGCGGATGGCGTCGGTCGCCACTTTGCCCGGCATGAGGGCGGCATAGTCGAGCACCGGCCGGATCTGGAGGAAGCGACGACGCTCGTCCGGCGTCGGCGGACGTCCGTTGAGCATCGCGCGCCAGGAGAAGCTCGCGCGCTGCCCCGCAATCGCCTCGTCGAGAGTGTCCGACACCATGTTCAACGTGCCGGACAGATCGTCGAGCGTATAGTGGTTCATGCGCGCGCCGATCAATCCGTAATTGAGGGCGGTCGTCAGGCCGCGCAAATTGGAATCCTGCGCCAGCGTTTGAATGAGCGGCTTGGCTTCGCCGAGCTTCTTGGTGAGGCCGACCACCTCCTGCGTCGGTAAGAACAACAGTCCGTTCTTCTGGAAGAACGGCCCTCCCCCGGCCTCAAGAATGGAGCGGAAGTGATCCTTCTGAGCAGACAGTCTTTCGGTCAACGCGGCGGTCGCCTGGCTCACCAATTCCGACGTCGGAGCATCGATGATGGCCAGGATGGTTTCCTCTTTTGGAGGAAACGATTTTTCGAACGCCACCTCGCGCTGGCGCCACGGGAGCTCCTTGGAAATCAGCTTATTGACGTCGGCGTCGATGGCGAAATGACGGGCGGCATAAATAGTGGTGACGAGACCCAAAATGGCCGCGACGCCTATGATCTGCGCGGCGTAGCGGGTACAATAATCGACAATAGTGACGATCGCCTGCTGCAGCATTGACTATTCCTGGGAGCTACGCGATCCGGGTCGCAACGGGATGGGCCAATATGGCCGGCGCAATATCAGGCAATTTAGTGCGTTGACAACGACTAAAGGTTGCACCGGAACACTGCCAGAACATCCACCAATCCGGATTAACCGCAAAGACAGCCTCAAGTTCGAGGGAGCCGAGAGGTCCCTCACGGAAATTCATGGTGATTTGGGCTGTGCCTGCGCGAACCTATATGGGAAGATGTTGGAATCATGGCCTCCCTGCCGATGCCCCCTGCCGTAGAGATGGGTCCCCCTCGAGCGGTTAACGAGCAAAGCCGTGCTGCGGCGACGACCGAGGTTGCCCCCGTCCGCACCGGCTCGGAAGCCGCTCGGGCCGCGGGCCGCGGGCCGAGCGGTGCTGGCGAAAAGCAGCCCCGCCGCGCGATGAAGGTCATTCTGGCGCAACCGCGCGGCTTCTGCGCCGGCGTGGTGCGGGCGATCGAGATCGTCGAGCGGGCGCTCGAGAAATACGGCCCGCCGGTCTATGTACGCCACGAGATCGTTCACAACAAATTCGTCGTCGACAGCCTCAAGGCCAAGGGCGCGATTTTCGTCGAGGAGCTGTCGGAGGTGCCGCAGGGCGCAGTGACCATTTTCAGCGCGCACGGCGTCGCCAAGAGCGTGGTGAACGAAGCGGCCGGACGTCGGCTGCCGGTGCTCGATGCGACCTGCCCGCTGGTCACGAAAGTTCACAATCAGGGCAAGCGCTACGTCGGTCAGGGCCGCGTGCTCATTCTCGTCGGGCATGCCGGCCATCCCGAGGTCGAGGGCACGCTCGGCCAGATCGACGGCCCCGTGGTGCTGGTGCAGAGCGAACAGGACGTCGCGGCGCTTACGATTTCGCCCGACACCCCCGTCGCCTACGTCACGCAAACCACGCTGAGCGTCGACGATACCCGCGGCATCATTGCCGCGCTCCAACGGCGCTATCGCAACATCGTCGGACCCGAGATCAGAGACATCTGCTATGCCACGCAAAACCGGCAGTCGGCGGTGCGGGAACTCAGCCATCACGTCGATGTGATTCTGGTCGTCGGCGCCAAGAATAGTTCCAATTCTAATCGGCTGCGCGAAATCGGCGCCGAGGCCGGCATTCCGAGCTATCTCATTGCTGATGGTAGCGAGCTTGCGCCGGAGTGGGTCAAGGACGCGAACACGATCGGTATTACCGCGGGCGCCTCCGCGCCCGAGGTACTGGTCGAGGACGTCATCGATACGTTGCGGACCCTAGGCGAGGTCGAAGTCTCAACCCTGCCCGGCCGGCAAGAGCATATTGAGTTCCGATTACCTCGCGAACTGGCGACAAGCTGAGGCGTTGAGCTAAGCCTGAGCCAGCAAACAGGAAGATGGAAAGAATGCGAATCCCGTTTTTCAAGGAAATGCGCATCGGCGCCTATATCCTCAAGCAGAAGTTGTTGGGGCGCAAACGCTATCCGCTCGTGCTCATGCTCGAGCCGCTGTTTCGGTGCAATCTGGCGTGCGTCGGATGCGGCAAGATCGACTATCCCGATCCCATTCTCAATCGCCGGCTGACGATCAAGGAGTGCCTCGACGCCGCCGACGAGTGCGGCGCGCCGATGGTCGCCATTCCCGGGGGCGAGCCGCTGATCCACCGCGAGATCGGCGAAATCGTGAAGGGCCTGGTCGCCAGGAAGAAGTTCGTCTCGCTGTGCACGAACGCGCTCCTGCTCGAGAAGAAGCTGCATCTGTTCGAACCCTCGCCTTATCTCTTCTTCTCCGTCCACCTCGACGGGCTGCGTGAGCATCACGACAAGTCCGTCTGTCAGCCTGGCGTATTCGACCGCGCCGTATCGGCGATCAAGGCCGCCAAGGCCAAAGGATTTACCGTGAACGTCAACGCTACGATCTTCGACGGCCATCCTGCCGAAGACGTCGCCGCCTTCCTCGATTACGCCCAGGAGCTCGGCGTCGGCGTGTCGATCTCGCCTGGCTATGCGTATGAGCGCGCCCCCGACCAGGAACATTTCCTCAACCGCAGAAAGACCAAGGAGCTGTTCCGCAAAGTCTTCCGCCTGGGCAGGGGCAAAAAGTGGAATTTCGTCCACTCGAACCTCTTCCTCGATTTTCTCGCCGGGAACCAGACCTATCGCTGCACTCCGTGGGGCATGCCGACGCGCAACATTTTCGGCTGGCAGAAGCCTTGCTATCTGCTGGGCGAAGGCTACGCCAAGACGTTCCATGAATTGATGGAGAGCACGGACTGGGCGTCCTACGGCACCGGCAAATACGAGAAATGCGCGAACTGCATGGCGCATTGCGGCTACGAGCCGACCGCCGCCGAAGCGACGATGTCGCATCCCTGGCAGGCGCTCAAGGTCGCCATGTTCGGCCCGCACATCGAGGGAGCGATGGCGCCGGAAATTCCGCTCGAGGGCCAGCGCCCAGCCGAATTCGTGTTCTCGCGCCATGTCGAGCACGAGCTCGCGGCCATTCGCGAGGCTCAGAAGCGCGCTCCGCTGGAGGCCGCGGAATAAAACAAACACCGACGAGCTCGCCGGCGAAGGTCCAGCCCAATCGGCCGCTGTCACATTCCGTAGGGCAGCGAGCGGGTGTTGGCCTTTTCGAGATTGCGATAGCGCGCAAGCGCCCATAGCGGGAAGAATTTCGAATAGCCGTGATAACGCAGGTAGAACACGCGCGGGAAGCCGGTCGCGGTATAACGCGGCTCGGTCCAGAAGCCATCCTCGCCCTGGGTTCGTAACAGGTAATCGATCCCACGCTTGACGGAAGGATGGCCGGCCTCTCCCGACGCCATCAATCCGAGCAGCGCCCAAGCCGTCTGCGAAGCGGTGCTCGGCGCCGCTTCGTGGCCGCGGTAGTCGAGCTTGTAGCTCCCGGCATCCTCGCCCCAGCCGCCGTCGGAATTCTGGATCGCGATGAGCCACGCGGCGGCCTTGCGGACTTCAGGCGAGGCATGATCGACACCGGCCGCATTGAGAGCACACAGCACCGACCACGTGCCATAGATGTAATTCATTCCCCAACGACCATACCAACTTCCTTCTGCCGTCTGTGTCCGGCGCAAATAGTCGATGCCCCGGGTCACCGCGGCGCTTTTTGACGCGCAATCATCGATCTGCACCAGCATCGAGACGCAGCGCGCGGTCACGTCCTCCGTCGGTGGATCGAGTAGAGCCCCGTGGTCGGCGAACGGGATGTTGTTGAGATAATAGTATTCGTTGTCGGCGTCGAACGCGCCCCAGGCGCCGTTTTTGCTTTGCATGCCCAAGATCCACTCCCGTCCGGCGGCGATGGCGAGACGGAAGTCGCGTTGCGCGCTTGGGCGCTGCACGCGATCCATCGCCATCACCACCACGGCAGTGTCGTCGACGTCAGGATAGTGCGGATTGGCGTACTGGAAGGCCCAGCCGCCGGGCGAGAGGTCGGGCCGCCGCGCGATCCAATCACCTTTAACGTCGAGGATTTGCCTCGGCACCAGCCACTCGAGCCCTCGGCGGGCCTGCGCAACGGCACGCGCGCCGCCGACTTCGAGCAAACTGTGACAGGCGAGCGCGGTATCCCAGATCGGGGACACGCAGGGCTGGCAATAGGCCTCGTGATCGTGCACGGCGAGGAGCTTGTCGATGGATTTGCGCGCGATCGAGCGCAACGGATGATGCTCCGGATAGCCCAGGGCGTCGAACATCATCACGCTGTTCGCCATCGCCGGGAAAATCGCGCCCAGACCGTCTTCGCCGTTGAGACGCTCCGTCACCCATGCGACTGCTCGCTCAATTGCGCGTTGCCGCAATCGTTTCGAGAACATCGGCGCGCAGAAACGCAGCGCGGTATCGACGCCGCGGAAGAACCAAAACCACATCGTGCTCTGCTGCGGCGCCTTCGGCGCGAGACCAATCGCCCGCGGTGACTCGAGAAACAGCTCCTCGATGCTGACGCCCTTGGGATTGCGCGCTCTCGGCTTGAGCGCCTCCAGCACCAGGAGAGGCACGATGACGGTGCGGCTCCAGTAGGAAACCTTATCGAGATGGAATGGAAACCACGTCGGCAACAGCACGATCTCGACCGGCATCACCGGAACCGCGCGCCAGGGAATGAATCCGAAAAGCGCGAGCATCATGCGCGTGAACACGTTCGAGCGCGAGGCGCCCCCTCGCGCGCGGATGGCGTTGCGCGCCCGCACCATATGCGGGGCCTCGCCGGGCTCGCCGATCATCTTGAGGGCGAAATACGCCTTGACGCTCGCGCTCATGTCGAAAGCGCCGTCCTGGAACAACGGCCAACCGCCGTGGTCGCCCTGGATTCGACGCAGGTAGGCGGCGATCTTGGCCTCGAGCACCGTATCGACCGGCTCGGCCAGGTAGTGGCGCAGCAAGATGTACTCCGCCGGAATGGTCGCGTCCGCTTCCAGTTCGAAGACCCAGTGTCCGTCCGGCTTTTGCAGAGCGATGAGCGCGTCACTCGCCGCCTCGATGCCGTCGTCGACGGCGGACGGGGACGATTTCGGCTCGAGCAAGACGTGATTCATGACCTTTCCTCGATCACGATCGACCAACGAGATCAGCCGCCCGGTTACCGGATCGGATCGCCCCTTCGATGGTCGCCGGCAAACCGGTCCTGGTCCAATCGCCGGCGAGCCAGAGATTTCTCCACGCCGTCGTCGCCGCCGGGCGCTTGGCATTCTCGCCGGGCGTCGCGGCAAAGGTCGCTCGCCGCTCGCGCACGATCTGCCATGGCGGCAGCGTCATGGGAAGGCCGGCAACGGCCGCGACCTCCTGCCACAGTTTTTCCGCCAAAATCTCACGCGGCACTTCGAGCAAGCGATCGGCGGCGCTGATCGTCACCGACAATCGGTCGGGAAAGGCAAACAGCCATTCGATCGTCCCATTGACGATTCCAATCATCGGTGCAAGCCCCGGCGGCGGTACGAGCCGGAAATGCGCGTTGACGATGGCGCAGAACTGAGACGGCGTCTCGAGACTGGGCACGAGAGCCGCCGCCATGACCGGCGGCACGGCGAGGATCACGTCATCATCGTCAATCGCCACCCGATCGTCGCCAAAGTCGAGGGTCAGGACCCTATCGTGGGCGAAACCGAGCGCGCGTAGACGATGCCCGAACACGACTTTCGCGCCGCGCTGGCCGAGAAGCCGCAGCGCCGGATCGATGAACACGGGGCCGAGCCCGTCGCGGGCGATCAGCGGTCGACAGGCTTTGCCGCCCGCGGCCAATGTCTCGCGCACGACGGCGCCGGCGAGCGCCGCGCTTGCCTCCTTCGGATCGGTGTTGAGCGCCGCCAGCCAGAGCGGACGTGCGAGGCGCTCATAGAGCGGGCCCGCGCATTCGACCGCCGCGCAGACGGTTTTCTCGCGCGACGCGTAAAGGAGACGAGCGAACGAAAGATAATCGCCCGCAGTCGTCCCTGGGACGCGGCGGCTGCGATCGAAAATCCACCACGGCAGGCGCCCACTGTTGACGCGCAACGTCCATCGCTCGCCGCTTGCGAGATCCATGAACGCAAATTCGGCTGTCGGCGGGCCGGCAAGCCCGTTCTTGGAGCCGATCGCCTCGAGGTAGGTCAGCGCCGCATGATTGCCGGAGAGCAAAAGATGGTTGCCGTTGTCGATCGTCATGTCGAGCAACGGATCATGGTAGGACCGGCAGCGGCCTCCCGCCGCGCCGGCGGCCTCGTGCACGACGACGGCGATCCCGCGCGCCGCCAGGCGCACGGCGGCGGCCAGCCCGGCGAGTCCCGCGCCGACGACGTGGACCGTACGCGGCATCAGATGAAGGCGTGGCGCATGATGATCCACAACAGCCGCGCCCGCGGGAGGCGGATCGGACGACGCGGGGGCGCCCAGCCACGGGCGACGAGGCTGTCGAGGATCATGCGATATGCTTCGCCCATGATGCGCGGCGCGCGCACGCAGCGCCGGGGGCTTCGCACCATGATGTTGTCCGCTGTCGCGAAATGCCCACGTGCGCGCTCGACGATGCCGGCACAAACGTTCCCCAACATGGGACTCGCGAGCACCGCCGCCGGATCGGTCGTGGCGATACCGGCCGCACGCAAGCCTTCCGCCGGCAGATAGAGGCGCCCAAGCGCCGCGTCCTCGTCGAGGTCGCGCAAAATATTGGTCAGCTGCAATGCCCGCCCCAGATGATGGGCGAGCGCGACGCCGTCCTGCTCTTCCATGTTGAAGACGCGGACCGACAGACGACCCACCGCGCTCGCGACCCGATTGCAATAGACATCGAGCGTCGCCTCGTCCGGCGCCCGAATATCCTCGACCACGTCCATTTCCATGCCGTCGATGATGGCGTGGAAATCCTCGCGTCTCAGCCCAAAATCGCGCACCGGCGTGAGAAGGCCGCGGGTGCGCGCAACCGGCTTGCCCGCATAGAGCGCATCGATATCGGCGCGCCAGCGCTGGAGCTGGTCCCGCCGTTCACGCTGGGGGCCACGCGAATCGGCGATATCGTCGACCTGACGGCAAAAGGAATAGATTTCGAACATGGCCAGGCGCTGCGCGCGCGGCAATATCCGCATCGCATTGTAGAACGAGCTGCCGGAGGCCCGTTTCTCCGGAGCCAGATCTGAAGCTTCTGCCAACGCCAATGTTTCACGCATCCTGCGGTCTATGGCCGGCCGTGAAGACGCGGCCGACGCGGCGGCTTGCGCCCCATAATAGGCCGAGAATGCCAAAGCCCGCGACCCCCGCCTTGCCGAGATGGACGCGTTCGCTCAGCGGATCCCGGCGGCTGAGCAATCGCACCAGTCGCTCAGCGAAGGTTTGAATGACCGCGACCTCCAGGGCGAGCCGCGTGTCCTCGATGCTGGCGGAAAACGGCCTGCTGTCGCGCAGCAACGCGCCGGTGCGGCCGGCGAGCCGACGAATGCATGCGAGCAGGCCGGACGATGCGCGATCCGCAGCCAGTTCGCCCACGCTCGTGCCGGTTTCGGCAAGCGCGTCGAGCGGAATGTACACGCGGTCGAGCTGCCGATAGTCCTTTCCACAATCCTGCAAGTGATTGATGATCTGCAGCGCCGCGCAGAGGGCGTCGTTGGCCGGCCAAGTGACACGGCTCTCGCCGTGCACGTCGAGGACGAAACGTCCGACCGGCATGGCCGAATACGTGCAGTAGCCGATGAGATCGTCCCAGTCACGGTAACGCAGTTTCGTTACGTCCATTCGAAACGCCGCCAGCAGATCCTGCGCGTGCCGCGGCGACAGTTGACGCGCCGCGAGTTGCGAGCGCAAGGCGACGCAAACCGCATCGTCATCGTTCTTCCCGAGCAGAGTTGCTTCCAGCCGGTCGAGGAGGGCGAGCTTTTGCGCCGGGGCGAGCGCGGAATGGTCGGCGATATCGTCGGCGGTACGCACGAATTCGTAGAACGCGAGGATCGGTGCGCGATGGCGCGGGTGAATGACCCGCGAGGCCACTGGGAAGTTTTCGTCCCGGTGGCCCTTGCCCGATCGCGCTTCAACGGGGGTGATCATCACCGCTCCAATACGTTGGCCTGCATCCGTCCCTTCCAGCTGCCGCCCCGTCCTCGCACATATTGGTGGGCGGAATCGAGGGTGAAGAGCATGTATTGCAGCGCGATCGCCGGCAGCGCGAGCCCCCATAACGGCGACAGCCGGTAAAATCGCAGCGTCGGCTGAAAGGCGATGAACATCAGTCCCCAGGCGCCGGCTGCGATCACTCGTTCAATATTGCTGCCGAGAATCGTCATGACGGGAGGCACGAGATAGGTCAGCGCCATGGCGGCGAGCGTCGCAGCGAGAACGAGGGGCGAATAGCGCAGCTGCGCGTAGGCCGAGCGCGCCACCATGCGACGAATATCGGCAAGCGTGTGATAACGGCGGATGCTGCGCACGCGCTCCGTCAATCCAAGCCAGATCGGTCCATGGGCTTTGAGCGCCTTGGCCAACGCGCAGTCGTCGATGAGCGCGCCGCGGACCGCCTCGATGCCGCCGGCCTGGCGAACTACGTCGGGCCGAACGAGCATGCAGCCGCCGGCAGCGGCCGCGACGGCGCTCTGCTGCCGGTTGACCCAGGAGAAGGGGTAGAGCATTTGGAAGAAGAAAATGAATGCCGGAACGGCGACGCGCTCGGCGAAGCTCTCGCAGGCGAGCTTGACCATGAGCGACGTCAGCACGAGCCCGTTGCGCTCGGCGTGCGCCACCAGGCGAGTGACCGAATCGGGCGAATGCACGATGTCCGCATCCGTAAGCAGCACGTAGCGCGGCGGCTGCGGCAACGCGGCTGCGGCATCGAGCCCTTGTTTGACCGCCCAGAGCTTGCCCGTCCATCCCGCGGGCAAGCCGCGGCTCCTTAGCACGTGCAATCGCGGGTCGTTGCCCGCAACGCGGCGCGCGGTGTCGCCGGTGCCGTCGCTGCTGTCGTCGTCGACCAAGATGACCGTCCATTGGCCGCGGTAGCCTTGCGCGAGCAGGGAGGCGATGCTCTCACCGATGCAGTCCGCCTCGTTACGCGCAGGCACCACAGCCGCAACGGCCGGCCACGCCGCAAGCTCGGTTGCGGGCCAATCATCGCGTTCGCTGCACCGCCAAAAACCGCCGCGGGCCAAGAGCAGATAGAGCCAGACCGCAAGAGCAATCGCAGCAACTGCCGTCATGCGAGCCATCGCGCCCGGGGCGGGCCAAAAACAACTCAACATATTCAATGGATTGAGTATGGGAAAGTTGGACGGGCGGGCAGCCCTTGGTAAATTACCGGGAGCGCGCGTCCGACCCTGGCCCCGGGCAAGGGCATCGAGACGCGCCTAGCGAACCAGTTGCTGCGCGGTCGGACGCAGAGATCGCAACCGCGCTTGCACTACGCGCCACGGGGGGCGGAAACGCATGGCCCGCATCGATCGGGTGAAGAAAACGGCCGTCGACGTCGAAGCCGTGTTTCAGGACCGGCTTAGTCGAGTTGCCGAGGACACGGAAGCGTTGCTCGAGCGCCTGCTCGCGCCAAGCCCCCTCGATGGCGAACGGGCGCGGCCCAAGCGGCTGCTTGAGGCCATGCGCTATGCCAGCCTTGGCGGTGGCAAGCGTTTGCGGCCCTTCCTGGTGGTGGAATCGGCCGCGCTGTTCGACGTGCCGCGCCAAAACTCACTGATGGCGGGCGCGGCGTTGGAATGCGTCCATTGCTACTCGCTGGCGCACGACGATTTGCCCGCCATGGATAACGACGATCTGCGACGGGGCCGCCCGGCGACGCACAAGGCATTCGACGAGGCCACTGCCATTCTTGTCGGGGACGGTCTTCTCACCTTCGCCTTTGACATTCTTGCGCGCAGCGAGACGCATTCCGATGCCAAGGTCAGGGTCGAACTCGTCTCGGCGCTGGCGCGAGCCGCAGGCTTGGGCGGCATGGTCGGCGGACAAATGCTCGACCTCGCGGCCGAAGGACGGTTCGACTCCTCCATGCCGAAGCTCGGCGAGCAGGAGGTCAAGACGCTGCAGGCAATGAAGACCGGCGCGCTGCTGCGCTTCGGATGTCTTGCCGGCGCGATTTTGGGAAAGGCCGATGAAAGCGAGCGCGCCGCGCTCGAGCGCTACGGTTCGGCGGTCGGCGAGGCGTTCCAGATCGCCGACGATCTCCTCGACGTGGAAGGCGATCCGGCAACCGTTGGCAAGGCCACCGGCAAGGACGCCGCCGCCCACAAGGCAACCTTGGTCGGCGTGCTAGGGCCCGCTGCTGCCAGGCGTCGGCTGGAGAGTCTGGTCGCCGAGGCGCAGGCGGCGCTGGAGGGCTTCGGCAGCGATGCGGGCGTGTTGCGCGCGGCGGCGCGCTTCGTGGCCAGCCGCACGGCGTGAGAGACGCGAGCGCCGGCTCCGATCGACAGGAGAGTTGGTACAGCTGGGTGGACTCGAACCACCGACCTCTTGGTCCACAGCCAAGCGCTCTAACCAACTGAGCTACAGCTGCACGCGGCTTGGGTCGCGGCGCAACCTAAGAGCCCCCTCCTGCTTTGACAAGATGCCCGCCGTCGTCGCGCGGGGGGTATCTCGCGGCGCTCGTGGCGCCGGGGCTGATATCGGCGGCGATAAGAAAAGCCCGGGCGGAGAGCCCGGGCCGCAACGCAACCTTACGAACGCCGATCGCGAGACTCAGGCGACCTTCTTGAACACCTTACCGAAGCTTTCCTTGACCGGCTCAGTGGAATCGGCGGCCACCTTCTGCGCGATGGCGGCGAGTTCCTTGGATTGGGCCGCAAGGGCTTCGAACTGCTTGCGCGTATGTGCGGTCGAAAGCTCGACCATCTCGGAGAGCGACTTCACCGTCATCAGCTGGCCGGCGAAATCGAACGCGGCGTTGGTATTCGCGCGCGCCACCTCGATCACCTTGAGGCCGTAATCGGAGGCTCCCTTGGTCGCCGCCGCGTAGGTATCCTCAAGCACGTCGGTTGCCTCTTCGGCGGCGGACTTCATCTTCTCGTAGGTTTCCTTCGCCTGCGAGACGCTCTTCTCGGCTATCTCGCGGAACGCGGCGGGAATTTCCATGTTCGGCATCTCGAAGTTCGGGAGTTCGAACTTCGGCATGTCGAACGTGGCTGGCGAAGCCGCCTTGGCTTTGGACTTGGACGTGGTCGTCTCGATAGCCTCGGTCATAGAGTGGATCCTTTGCAGGGGCGACAGTTCGGCGGTCGTACGGATCCGCGCCCACAGCCGATCCGCGCCTGGGATGACGGCAGCACGTGGCCGCCCGCGCGAGGCCGGAAACACCACTGCCGTTGCTAAAACTGATATAGGCTGCATTTTGGTGCAATGCAACACAAATATTGCAGCGCACAATAAGTGCCGACCAGATCAGCCTTTTTCCGGGTTCCAGCGGTCAAATCCCGCGGAGGGGGTCAATCCCTCCGCGCAGCGGCGTCCTTCGCCACCTTGCTCGTGCTCTCGCCGAGCTCTCGCGCCTGCTCCGTCAGCGCCTCCATCTGGCGCCTGATGTAGTCCCCCTGCAGCCGCAGCACCTCCTGAAGGTCTCGCGCCCGCACCAACTCGTGCGCAAACTCGAATGCGCTCGCCATGTTGCGCTCGGCGAAAGTCATCGCCTTTTCCGTGACATCTCTGGCACCTTTCCGAGCGCTCTCGGCCTGGCCTTCAAAGGCGCCCATTGCGTGGTGCGCCGCCGAAATGAAGCCGTCAAAGGCTTGCCTCGCCTGCTCGACGCTCTTTTCGGCAAACGTCCGCAGTTCAGGGGGAACCTCGAAACGGTCGCTGGCGGCCATGGTCACCTCCTCGCGTGTGAAGCGGCTTACGCTGGAACGCCCGAGATGGGCGCGAACGTACTGCCGTCGCTTTTCCGCCCACGGGCTCGTGTGCCACACGGTATGCCGGCGGAGCCGTCGAGCTTGCGGACCGCACTCTAACAGGAATTGGAATAAACCCCATGCGTATCGTTGACATCCGCGAATGCGCGATCCCGCTGAAATCGGAGATCAGCAATTCGAGCTTCGATTTCTCCGAGATGACCACCTCGGTCGTGGCGATCATCACCGATGTCGTGCGCGGAGGGAGGCCGGTCGTCGGTTTCGCCTTCAACTCGACGGGCCGCTACGCCTGCGGCGCGGCGATGCGTGCACGCTTCGTCCCGCGCATCCTCGGCGCCGATCCGCGGTCCCTGCTCGACGAGACGCAGGAGAATTTCGACCCGGAAAAAATTCTTGCCGTCATGATGCAACGGGAAAAATCCGGCGGCCACAGCGAGCGCTCGATCGCCATTGGGACGATCGAGGTCGCGGTCTGGGACGCAGTCGCCAAGATCGCCGGCAAACCGCTGCATCGGCTGCTGGCCGAGCGCTACAACGGCGACACGGTGGCACGCAGGGTCTTCTGCTACGTCGGCGGCGGCTGGTACGCCCCGGGGCAGACGGTGAAAGATCTGCAGGACGAGATGCGCCGCCATCTCGATGCCGGTTACACCATGGTCAAGATGAAGGTCGGAGGTCTGCCGCTCGGCGACGACGTGCGACGGGTCGAGGCGGTCAAGGCGATGTTGCCTTCCCATGCGCAGCTCGCGGTCGACGCCAACTCCAAATTCGCTCGCGCGGAGGCGTTCGCCTATGCCGATGCGCTTGCTCCCCTGCGGCTGCGCTGGTTCGAGGAGCCGTGCGACCCACTCGATTTTGCCTTACTCGCGGAGATCGCGGCGCGCTATGCGCCGCCGCTGGCGACCGGCGAAAATCTGTTTTCGACGCAGGACGTGGAAAACCTGGTGCGCTTCGGCGGGCTGCGTGCGCAGCGCAACGACGTCATCCAGGTCGACCCGCCGCAGGCTTACGGCATCGTGCAATACGCCCGCACCGTCGCGATGCTCGAGCGCCACGGCTGGCCGCGCAGCGCATTGTTTCCGCACGGCGGCAATCAGATGGCGCTCGCCATTGCCGCTGGTTTCGGGCTCGGCGGCGCGGAATCCTATCCCGGCGTATTCGGCCCGTTCGGCGGCTTTGCCGATGACGCCGAGTTGGACGGCGGCTATCTCACGCTGACGGAAAGGCCCGGCATCGGATTCGAGGGGCAATCGGCGCTCTACGCCATCATGCGGGCGCTCGCCGCCTGACGCCGTCCACCCCGGGAGGCCGCCACGGCGCCGTGGACCAACGGACTTCGACGGCGCCACTGGCCCCGTGCGCAACCCGATCGGAATCGGCTATTGTGAAGCTGCGGCCGCGCTGAAGCTGCAACCGTTGAGGCGCAGGAGGACACGACATGGTCCGGCTCGGGACCCGCACGCTCATGCGAAGCATGCTGGCACTGGCGGCGTTCCTTTGGCTCTCTCCGGCGGTCGCATTTGCCGCGGAGGAAGTCGACCTCTTGCTGGTGTTGGCGTCGGACGTCTCGCGCAGCGTCGACCATCCGAAATTCCTGCTGCAGCGCGAGGGCTACGCCGCGGCGATTTCCGATCCACACGTGCTCGACGCGATCAAATCCGGGCCGCACCAGCGCATCGCGCTGTGCTTCGTCGAATGGTCGGGCTTCGGCGCACAAAAGCTGGTCATCGATTGGAGCCTCGTCGACGGCCCCGACGCGGCACGCAAATTCGGCGACCAACTGCTGGAATTGCCGCGTTCGTTCGCCGACCGCACCTCGATCAGCGGCGGCATCGAATTTGCCGCCGCGCAGTTGGAGCGTGCGCCGTTCGCGGGCGCGCGCCGCACTATCGACGTGTCCGGCGACGGCACCAATAATGCGGGCCGCGACGTGAAGCTTGCCCGCGACGAAGTCATCGCCAAGGGCATCGTCATCAATGGTCTGGTGATCCTGAGCGACCGGCCGGTGCCGTGGAACGCCGAGCATACCAACCCGCCCGGCGGGCTCGAGAAATACTACCAGGATAATGTCGTCGGCGGTCCCGGGGCGTTCGTACTGGTCGCCGAGAATTTCAACTCGTTCGGTCGCGCCATCATCAAGAAACTCATCGCCGAGATTGCATTGCTGCCGGCTGCGCCGCATCGCTTGGTGCGCTGAGACATTGCAGGCTGTGCCCCAGCACGCTAGACAATTCTCCGGGCCGCAGGTGCAGCGATTGCGCGCGCTGGCGGCCCGCGATGGAAGCAGGCAAGTCCATGCAAAAAGTCTATCCCGATGCCCGCGCCGCGCTCGCCGGCCTGCTGAAGGACGGCATGATGATTATGGCCGGCGGGTTCGGGCTCTGCGGCATTCCCGAGCAGCTCATTCTGGCGATCCGCGACTCGGGGGTTAAGAACCTAACCGTCGTCTCCAACAATTGCGGCATCGACGGAGTCGGGCTCGGCCTCCTGCTCGATACCAGACAGATCAAGAAGATGATCTCGTCCTACGTCGGGGAGAACAAGACTTTCGCGCAGCAATATCTCGCGGACGAATTGGAGATCGAGTTTAATCCGCAGGGCACGCTCGCCGAACGCATACGCGCCGGCGGCGCCGGCATTCCGGCGTTCTTCACGCGAACGGGCGCCGGGACGCAGATAGCAAAAGGCAAGGAGGAGCGCGAATTCGAGGGCGAGCGCTATATCATGGAGCGTGGGCTCATCGCCGACCTCTCGATCGTGCATGCCTGGATGGGCGACACCGAGGGCAACCTCGTCTACCGCAAGACCGCGCGCAATTTCAATCCGATGATGGCCACGGCCGGCAAGGTCACAGTGGCCGAGGTCGAGCACCTCGTGCAGCCGGTGGATATCAATCCCGACCACATCGTCACGCCGGGCATCTACGTCAAGCGCCTGGTGCATGTGCCCAATGCGGCCAAGCACATCGAGCAGCGAACCGTGCGCAAACGCGCCGCCGCGCCGGCGGGAACCGGAGAGGAAGTGTAATGGCCTGGACACGCGAGCAGATGGCCGAACGCGCCGCCAAGGAGCTGCGCGACGGGTTTTACGTCAATCTCGGTATCGGCATCCCCACACTGGTTTCGAACTACATCCCGCGGGGCATGAGCGTGCAACTGCAAAGCGAGAACGGCATGCTCGGGTTCGGCCCGTTCCCGTATGAAGGCGAGGAGGATCCCGATCTCATCAATGCCGGCAAGCAGACGGTCACCGAGATCCCGACGACCAGCTATTTCTCGTCTGCCGACAGTTTCGCCATGATTCGCGGCGGACACATCGATCTGTCGATCCTTGGCGCAATGCAGGTGGCCGAGAACGGCGATCTCGCCAACTGGATGATTCCCGGCAAGATGGTAAAAGGCATGGGCGGCGCCATGGACCTCGTGGCCGGCGTCAAGAAGGTCGTCGTGGTCATGGAGCATTCGGCCAAGAGCGAGCCCAAGCTGCTCAAGCGGTGCACCTTGCCGCTCACGGGAGCCGGCGTGGTCGATATGGTGATCACCGATCTCGGGGTCTTTACCATCGATAAGAGGGGCGGTGGGGGAATGACTTTGGTCGAGTTGGCACCGGGCACGACGCTTGAGGAGATTCGCAGCAAGACGCAGGCCAGCTATCACGTCGCCAACGCGCTCGCGGCGGCATAAGCGACTGAAAGGACTTCGAAAATGCAGGCCGGTCGGGCGCGCGGCTGGCCACAGAAGCGTCACAGAGCGATTGCAAGGTCGCACCATCAGCTTGCAGATTTGCACTTCGATCTTCTCCGGTTATGGCCGACCGGCTTGGTCGGCGAACATTGAGACATGGAAGCGTCGTGACCGCGGCCGTTGGCATCAAACGCCTTGGATTTGCTGTTGCGGCGCTGACCGCCGCCGCTATCGCTGCTCTCGTCATCCTGCCGCTGTTGATGCCGGCCGACGCCGTGCGCAAAGCGGTGCAGGCCGAAATCCGCGCGGTAACTGGGCTCGATCCGGTGCTGCGAGGGCAGGCCTCCGTATCGCTGTTTCCGGCCGGCAAGGTGAGCTTCGACGACCTGATCCTGGGCGACAACCGCACCGGCGCGCCGGCCTTGGCGGCCGAGCACATGATTGCGCGTTTGCGCTTTTTCCCGCTTTTGCTCGGGCGCATCGAGATCGCGGACGTCTCGTTGGTGCGCCCGACCATCGCCATCGTCTTCAACGCCGACCGCAGCTCGAACTGGTCAGGCCACATCGAGACGCTGGCGCAAAATCTCAAGTCGGGAGCGGGACGGCCAGCCTCGTTTTCCGAGATCCGGATCGCCGACGGCACCATCATCCTGCGCGATGAGGCTTACGAAATCCTGGAGACCATCTCGAATGTAGAGATGTCGCTCGCTTGGCCCTCGATCTCCCGAAGCTTCGCCGCCACGGGTCGCTTCACCTGGCATGACGAGCCGATCGACGCCACGACCAGTTTGACGGATTTTGCTACGGCGCTGCAGGGTGACCGATCCGGCCTCAAGATCCGCCTCGCCGGCGCGCCCTTCAAGTTCGCATTCGACGGCTACATTAGCCACCGGCCCACGCTCAAGATGGAGGGCACGCTCGCGGCCGATGCTCCATCCTTGCGCGAGGCGCTGCGCTGGACCGGCCTGCACCCTCCGCCCGGGGGCGGATTCGGCCGCTTCGCGCTCAAGGCGCAAACGGACGTGGCCGGGGGGATCATTGCGCTTTCGGGCGTGAATATCGAGCTCGATGGCAATGTCGGCGAAGGCGTACTGACCTTCGACGGGCGGCAAACCCTGCAGGGAACCCTCGCCACCGAGGGGCTCGATCTTACGCCCTACATTTCCACCGTTCGTTTGCTGACCGGCGGCGGCCGCGGATGGGACCGAAAGCCGATCGCGCTCGATGGCCTCGACGGCGTGCAACTCGACCTCAGGCTCTCGGCCGCGCGCGTCAGTGTCGCGAATGCCAGATTCGGGCGCACCGCGGTGGCAGCCAACCTGCGCGACGGCAATCTCGCGGTGGCGATCGGCGAGTCGCAGGCGTTCGGCGGCGTGGTCAGGGGCACGTTCGGGCTCGCCAAATCGGCGGCCGGAGCCGGTCTGAAGGCGCAGCTGCAATTCGCCGACGTCGATCTCGAGCAATGTCTCGGCGCATTGTTTGGCATTCGCAGACTCGAGGGCAAAGGCAATCTCGGTTTGGCGATCGACAGCGCGGGTCGCAGCGTCTACGACGTGACCAAGGGATTGAACGGCACGGCGAGCCTCACCAGCCGCAAGGGCGCGATCGCGGGATTCAACGTCGAACAGCTGCTCAAGCGCATCGAGCGGCGGCCGCTTTCGGGCAGCGGCGAATTCCGCACCGGGAAGACCTCTTACGACACGCTCTCCGTCAATCTGAGAATCGTCCAGGGCGTGGCGAATGTCGAAGACGTGCGCATGGAGGGCTCGAGCGTTGGTCTCGCGGTAGCGGGCGCGGCGTCGATACCCGAGCGCGACCTCGATCTTCGGGGAACCGCGAGCCTGCTTGCGATGTCGACGAGCGGCACAGCGGCACCCGCGTTCGAGCTACCTTTCATGGTGCAGGGCTCGTGGGATGACCCGATCATTTTGCCGGACCCGCAGAGCCGCATTTTGCACTCCGGCGCGGCGCAGCCCATTCTCGACGCGGTGCGCAACCGCGGCCTGCGCGATCCGGTTCGCTCGGCGATCGAGCGGCTGACCGGGTCGGCGCCGCAGACACCGCCGGCGTTGGCGGGAAGCTCCACGCCGTCCGGCGCGCAAACGCCGAGCACAGGCGACGCCGTCGAGCCCGCGCAAGAGAGCCGCTAGCCGGCATTCCCGCGAGGCTCCGCGGCAGCAAACCCGTCAGCGCGCGGCAAGACCGGCGACGCCGCCGCGGCCGACATCCTGGAATTTCGCGAGCAGCGAGGCGCCGGCTATGCCGACGGCGACGATCGCGATCAGGATCGAGCAGATGGCGTTGATTTCCGGCTTCACGCCGAGGCGAACCTCCGAATAGATGCGGATCGGCAGCGTCGTCGCGCCAGGACCCGTAGTGAAGCTCGCGATCACGAGATCGTCGAGCGACAAGGTGAAAGCGAGCATCCAGCCCGACGCCAGCGCCGGCGCGATCAGCGGCAGCGTCACGGTCAGAAACGTTTTCAACGGCGGACAGCCGAGATTCATCGCCGCTTCTTCGAGGCTCGTGTCGAACGTCAACAGCCGCGACTGCACCACCACGGTGACAAAGCACGTGATCAGCGTCGTATGGGCGATCGTGATCGTCCAGAAGCCGCGATTGATATCGACGGCCACGAACAGGAGCAGCAGCGCTAGGCCGGTAATCACCTCCGGCATCACCAGCGGCGCATAGATCATGCCGGAAAACAGCACGCGGCCGCGGAAGCGGCCGAACCGCACCAGCGCAATGGCCGCGAGCGTGCCAAGCACCGTCGCCGCGCTCGCCGACAGGACGGCGATGCGCAGCGTCACCCAGGCGGATTCGAGCATGGCTCGGTCCTCGAGGAGCTCGGCATACCAACGCAGCGACCAGCCGCCCCACACGGTGACGAGCCGCGAGGCATTGAAGGAGTAGATCACCAGGATTGCGATCGGCAGATAAAGAAAGGCAAGCCCAAGCGCGAGCGAGCCGACATTGAACCAAGACGCCTTGCGCATGGTCAGCGTCCCCTTGCGAGATCGCGCGTCTGCAGCTGCTCGTAGACGACAATCGGCACGACCAGCAGGCAGAGCAGGACGACCGCGACGGCGGACGCCACCGGCCAATCCCTGTTGGCGAAAAACTCGGCCCACAGCGTCTGCCCGATCATCATGGTCTGCGAGCTGCCGAGCAGGTCGGGGATGACGAACTCGCCGACGATGGGAATGAAGCAAAGCAAGACGCCCGCAACGATGCCAGGCCGCGACAGCGGCAATGTCACCAGCCAGAACGCTTTCCAGTTGGGGCAGCCGAGGTCGGCGGCGGCCTCGAGCAGCGTTTCGTCCATTTTCTCGAGCGTGGCGTAAATCGGCAGAACCATGAACGGAAGGTAGGAGTAGACGATGCCGATATAGACCGCCGTGTCGGTGGAGAGCCACGCCGGCGGCTCGTCGACGATGCGCAGCGCCAGCAACACCTGATTGAGCAGTCCGTCGCGCTGGAGAATGTTGACCCAGGCGTAGATGCGGATGAGGAACGACGTCCAGAATGGCAGCACCACCAGCACGAATACCACGGGCTGCCAGCGCCTCGGGGCGCGCGCCATGCCGTAAGCGACCGGGAAGCCGATCAGCAGCAGAAGCAGAGTCGATCCGGCGGCGACCTCCAGGCTCTTCAGATAGGAGGCGAGATAGAGCCAATCCGAGCCGAGCAAGGCGTAGTTTTCGAACGACAGTGCGGAGAGGGCTTGCGCGAGGCTCTTCCAACCGGAGGCGAGCTCGAACACGGGCGTGTAAGGCGGCTGCGCGATCGCCGTATGCGAGAGGCTGATCTTGAGCACGATCAGGAACGGAAGGAGGAAGAACGCGCTAAGCCAGAGATAAGGCACGAGCACGATCAACCGCTCGCCCCAGGATCGATGCGCGCCGGGGTTGCTCATTGCTCCGTCCACCGCAGCGCCCTCCCCTAACGCGTCAATACCATGGCTGCCTCGGGTGCCCAGGTCAGCCATACCCGCTCATCCCACGCGATCGGCCGCTCGGCGAGCCGCGTCACATTGGCGACGGCCGTCTTCATGATTGTTCCGCTGTCGAGCCGCACCTTGTAGATCGAGAGGTCGCCGAGGTAGCCGATATCGGTGACCTCGCCGGCCACGCAGTTCTCCTCCGCGGACCCCGGCAGCTCCGGCGCGATGCGCACCTTCTCTGGCCTCAGCGCCACCCATACGACGTCGCCGGGCTTCGCATCCTCGGGCGAGAGCGCACGCAGCCGCCCGGCTGCGGCGCTCACGACCACCGTGCCCGAGGCGCCGACATCGATCACGCGGCCTTCGATCAGATTGACCTCGCCGATGAAGTCCGCGACCCAGCGCGAGTTCGGCCGCTCGTAGATCTCTTGCGGCGTGGCGACCTGAATGAGCCGTCCACGGTCCATGACCGCAATGCGATCGGCGACCGTCATCGCTTCCTGCTGATCGTGGGTGACGATGACGAACGTGAGGCCGAGCCTCTGCTGCAGCTGCATCAATTCGAACTGCGTCTCCCCGCGTAGCTTCTTGTCGAGCGCCGCGAGCGGCTCGTCGAGCAGCAGCACGCGCGGGCGTTTGACCAGGGAACGAGCCAGCGCAACGCGCTGGCGCTGCCCGCCCGAGAGCTGGTGCGGCTTGCGTTTGGCGAAGCCCTCGAGCCGCACCAGCGCCAGCATCTCCTCGACCCGCGCCGCGATCTCGGACCTGGCAAGCCGCTCCTGCTTGAGCCCGAACGCGATATTGCCTTCGACCGTCAGGTGCGGAAACAACGCATAGCTCTGGAACATCATGTTGATGGGCCGCCGATAGGGCGGCACGGGCGCGATATCCTGCCCATCGAGCAGGATGCGTCCCGCGTCCGGCATCTCCAATCCGGCGAGGAGGCGCAGCAGCGTGGTCTTGCCGCAGCCCGAGGGACCGAGCAGCGCGAAAAACTCGCCGGGAAAAATATCGAGCGAGACCTGCTCGACCGCGGTCGCGCCGCCAAATCGCTTGCTCACGCCATCGAAGCGCACGAGCGCTTGCGCGGCCGGCTGCACCCACGGCGCGAAAGCTCGCCGCGTGCCTCGCCGCTGCTGATGATTGCTCGAATCGGCGCCGTTCCCCATCGCGCCACGCTAGAACAGTTTCCCGACGAGTGTCGACGACGGTGCAACAATCTCGGTGCGCTCCCTCTCCTCAATTGGGGAGAGGGTTGGGGTGAGGGGGTTACAAAGTTATCGAGAGCGCTCAACCCCTCACCCCACCCCTCTCCCTATGGGAGAGGGAGCAGATCGAGTCTGCGGCCTATTGATGAGCAAGCATCACGATTCCAGCAGTGAAAGCTGCCGCGCTCAAGCCCGGCTCAGCGTGCGCGCGACAGCGTCGCGCCAGCCCGCCCATTTGCGTTCACGCGTCGCGGCGTCCATCCTCGGTTCGAACCGCCGCTCGCGCTGCCACGTCTCGGCAAAGCCCGGCAAATCGGGACACAATCCCGCGGCACGGCCGGCCAGATAGGCGGCACCGAGCGCGGTAGTCTCCATCACGGCTGGACGATCGACTGGCATCGCCAACATATCGGCGAGGAATTGCATGGTTGCATCGCTCGCCGCCATGCCGCCATCGACGCGCAACACGGAGCTCGCGCCGGAAGCCGGCCAATCGGCGTGCATGGCCTCGAGCAGGTCGCGGGTCTGATATCCGACCGCCTCCAGCGCGGCACGCGCGAGCTCGGCGACGCCGGACTTGCGGGTGAGGCCGTAAATGGCGCCGCGCGCTTGCGCGTCCCACCAGGGCGCGCCGAGCCCGACGAAGGCAGGCACGAGGTAGATTTGCTCCGCAGGATCGGCCGCGGCGGCGAGCGCGTTGACGTCCGGCGCCGCCGCGATCACCTTGAGCGCATCGCGCAGCCACTGCACCGCCGCTCCGGCCACGAAGATCGCGCCTTCGAGGGCGTAGGTTCGCCGGCCGTCGAGTTGATAGGCAATCGTGGTCAGCAGCCGGTTCTTGGATGCAACCGGCTGCTCTCCGGTGTTGAGCAACGCGAAGCAGCCGGTGCCGTAGGTCGACTTCACCATGCCGGGCGCAAAGCAGCCCTGCCCCACGATCGCCGCCTGCTGATCTCCCGCCACTCCCAGGATGCGCATCGAGGCGCCGAACAGATCGGTGTTGCCGAAATCGCCGGCACAATCATGGATCGGCGCCAGCATGGCTTCGGGGACGCCGAATAACTCGCACAGTTCGCTATCCCAGCTCCCCGCACGGATGTCCATCAACAAGGTGCGCGCGGCGTTGGTGGCGTCAGTCGCGTGCCGCTTGCCGCCGGTGAGCCGCCACAACAGGAAGCTGTCCACGGTTCCGAACGCAAGCCGGCCAGCTTGCGCCGCGGCGCGGGCCCCATCGACATGGTCGAGCAGCCAGGCGATCTTGGTCGCGGAAAAATATGGATCGAGAAGAAGGCCGGTGCGCGCCGCGATGGCCGGCTCGTCGCCGCGCTCCCGCAGCTCGGCGCAGGCATCCGCCGTGCGCCGATCCTGCCAGACGATCGCATTGTGGATGGGGCGGCCGGTCGCCCGCTCCCACACGACCGTGGTCTCGCGCTGATTGGCGATGCCGATGGCGGCGATAGTCTTCGCCGCCACCCCCGCCCGCTCGATCGCCGCGCGCACGGTCGCCACGGTCGTCGACCAGATGTCCTCGACATCGTGCTCGACGCGGCCGGGCGCAGGATAGATCTGCGCAAATTCCTGCTGCGCCGTCGCCACCGGCTTCAGCGCCGCATCGAAGACGATGGCACGGGTCGAGGTCGTGCCTTGATCGATCGCGAGAAGGTAATCGGACAAACCTCGCTCTCCCCTCCCTCACGCGCTGGGGATCATGGCGGCGATCATATTCGCCAGGCGCGCGCGTTGTTCCGGTGAAAAGTGCAAGCCCAGTTTCGTGCGCCGCCACAGCACGTCATCCTCGCTCTGCGCCCATTCCCGCTCCACCAAATAGCGCACCTCTGCCGCCGTGAGGTCGACACCGATGCAGGGCCCGAGCTCGTCCAACCTCGCTGCCGGCCCGAGCACGCGCTCGACGCGCGTGCCATAGGCGCGCAGGAGGCGCAGCGCATGCGCCTCGCTCAAGAACGGCCGCGACTTGCGCGTGTTCGCCACGAGCGCCTCGATGCCGTCGTAAGGGAAGTCGCCACCGGGAAGATGCGACGCCTTGGTCCATGCGGGTCCGGCATTCACGATATGCGCAACGCGGTCGACGGCCTGTTCGGCGAGGCGGCGGTAGGTCGTTATCTTGCCGCCGTAAACGGTCAGGAGCGGCGCCTCGCCGTGGGATTCATCGAGCGCCAAGACATAATCGCGGCTTACATCCTGCGCTTTGTTTGAGCCATCGTCGTAGAGCGCGCGCACGCCTGCGAATGACCAAACCACGTCGGCAGGGATCACGCCCGCGCGGAAGTGCTCGTTGGTCACGGCGCAGAGATAGGCGATCTCGTCGGCGGCGGGTTTGACGTTGCTGGGATCGCCGGCAAAACCTTGATCCGTGGTTCCGATCAGCGTGAAATCCCGCTCGAACGGCAGTGCGAACACCACCCGGCGGTCGCGCGTCTGCACGATATAGCCGCGGTCATGCTCGAACATGCGTCGCACCACGATGTGGCTGCCTTTGTCGAGCCGCGCCGGGACGGCGGCGCGATCGCCCAGCACGCGGCTCGCAAACAGCTTCAGCCAAGGGCCGGTCGCATTGACTAGGATGCGGGCGGTGGCGAGATCGCGACGACCCCGCGTCTCGAGCATGAGGCGCCACACGGCACCGCGCTCCGCCCTGACGCAGCGCGTGCGGGTGCGGATCACGGCGCCCCGCTCGGCGGCGTCAACGGCGGTGAGCACCACGAGGCGCGCGTCGTCGGCAAAGCAATCCGAATATTCGAAGCCGCGCTGGTAACGGCCGTTGAGCGGCGCGCCGAGCGGATCGTTGGCGAGGTCGAGGGCGCGCGCCGGAGGCAGGATTTGCCGTCCGCCGAGGTGATCGTAGACGAACAGGCCGAGGCGCAGCATCCACGCCGGACGGCGGCCCGGCTCGCTGGGCAGCACGAAGCGCATGGGGCGGATCAGGTGCGGCGCCATGCGCAGCATCACTTCTCGCTCGATGAGCGCTTCGCGCACCAGCCGCAGCCATCCGTGCTCGAGATAGCGCAACCCCCCATGGATCAGCTTGGTCGAGGCGGACGACGTCCCGGAGGCAAGATCGTTCTGCTCGAGGAGCAACACTCGCAGCCCGCGGCCGGCGGCGTCGCGGGCAATGCCGGCGCCGTTGATGCCGCCGCCGACAATGGCGAGGTCGAAATCGGCCATGCCCGCTTGTTCCCTTCAGTGCGGGCAAGCATGGCGTGCCGCGGGAGCCGGCTCAAGCTCGCTTGCCGCACGAACGGCTCTTGCATCATGCGACGCATAATCGATGATGCGAGCGCGTTTGCCAGCAACGGGAGAAACCGATGGACTATCGCGACCGCCACGTCGTCGTCACCGGTGGAACCGGCGCGCTGGGCACGGCCGTGGTCGGCGCGCTGATCGCAGCCGGCGCGGTCTGCCACGTGCCATATGTCGACCGAGCGGAAGCGGATCGGTTTGCGCTGCGCGACCATCCCAAAGTCACGCTCGTCGCCGATATCGATCTGACCCAGGAGGCGGACGTCGCCGAGCTTTACCGCGGCGTGCCGAGCCTCTGGGCTTCGATCCACCTTGCCGGCGGTTTTGCCATGGCGCCCGTCGCGAAGACGACGAAATCCGACTTGATGAAGCAAGTGGAGATGAATTTTGTGACCGCGTTCCTTTGCTGTCGAGCCGCCGTCAACGCTATGACCGCCGCCGCCGCCGGCGGACGCATCGTCAACGTCGCCACCCGCCTCGCACTCGAATGGCGGCAAGGCGCCGGGATGGCGGCCTATACCGCCAGCAAGTCCGCGCTCGCAGCGCTCACCGTGGCGCTGGCCGAGGAGGTCGTGCCGGCAGGCATCCTGGTCAACGCGGTCGCGCCTTCGACCATGGATACTGCGGCCAACCGGCACGCGATGCCGAACGCCGACCATGCCGCCTGGCCGAAGGTCGAGGAAGTGGCGGCGACCATCCTGTTCCTCGCTTCGCCGGAGAACCGCGTCACTCGCGGGGCTGTCGTGCCGGTGTACGGACGATCGTAGCGCACCTGTCCCGGACGCAGCGCAGCACGAAGTGGCGCGCTACAGATCCGGGACCTTTCCGGGGTCCGAGCCCTGTGAACCGGATTAGCTGTTAGTCGTCCGCCGGCACGATATCCCGCGCCGGCGCGCGCGCGAGGCGTGTCACCGCGCTTGCAGCCACGATCGCGTGTTGCTGTGCGTAAGCTTCGTGGTTCTGCTCGATCTGCTCAAGATCGTAAAGATAATTGACCATCAAGCCGTGTGATTGCTGCAGTGCCCGCTCCGAGGTGTCGGCCAGGAAGTTGAGCCGTTCAAGCCGCGCGCCGTTGCCGAGATGGAAGCGCGCGACCGAATCGAGCGGCGTGCCGCGGGGCGAGCGCGCACGCAGGTAATACCAGGCGGCGGCGCGCAACAGCGGCTCGTGAACCATCTCGGCGCTCGCCTCGTCGCGCCACCAGTTCGGGCGATCGAGCGCGGCGAGCGCGGCGCGATCCTCGGCGCCGAGCGCCACCGAGCCTTCCTTGGCGCGCTCGGTTTTGAGCCATTCGGCGAAATTCGGCGCTGGCGACAACGTGACGAACGCCGCCAAGCGCGGCAGTTCGCGGCTGACCTCCTCGACCACCTGCTTGATGAGAAAATGGCCGAAGGACACGCCGGCGAGGCCGCGCTGGCAGTTGGAGATCGAATAGAACACCGCCGTGGTCGCGCGCTCGGGCTCGACCGGCTCGCGCTTAGCCGACAGGATCCGATCGATCGCGGCGGGGATGCCGCGGGTGAGCGCAACCTCGACGAAGATCAGCGGTTCATCGGCCAGCGCCGGATGAAAGAAGGCGTAGCAACGCCGATCGGGCGAATCGACCCGCGCCCGCAGGTCATTCCAATCGCGGATCGTATGTACTGCCTCGTAGCGGATGATCTTCTCGAGCAGGTGCGCCGGGGTCGACCAGTTGATGCCTTTGAGCACCAGGAAGCCGCGGTTGAACCAGGATGAGAACAGGTGGAGAAAGTCGTCATCGACGACGGCGAGATCGTCGCGATGATTCATCGCGTCGAGCAGTTGCTCGCGCATGCGCACCAGCGCCGCGGTGCCGCCCGGGGCGAGATTGAGGCGGCGGAAAAGCTCGAGCCGTCGTGGCTCGGATGCGCGATGCACATTGGAGGCAGCCGCGTCGGAGGGCGCCGTCAGCCAAGCGCTGGCCGCGGCGCTGAGCCGGTTTCGATCGGCGCCGAAGCGGCTCGCCAGCGCCTCGAAGAAGGCGATGCGCGGTCCGGTCGTCAATTCCGCGTAGCGCGAGAGGAGTTCGCGCGCGAGCGCCACGCCGGAGGCTTCGCCGCGGCCGGAGAGGAGATCCTCGCAGAGCTGCGCCAGGCTCTCCGAGCGCTGCTCGGCGACGCCGCGCCGGTCGCGCGTGCGGTCGATGAGCGCGCGGCCGCGCTCGGCGATCGACTGCAGCATGTCGCTGAAGGAGGAGGTGCTCACGGGGGGTAAATCTCTCGCGGCATCGGATCATAGATAGGGTTGCCGTGACGAATCACAAATCATGCCAGATCCCGGCAAGGGCAGCCTATGGACAGGACGGGGGCTCCCGGGCCACAGAAGCGCGTGTTTTTCACCCATTGAGGGCGCCGTTCGCCCCAGGGAGGACCGATGGCCGGGCCTTTGGCCGGATTACGCGTGCTCGAGCTTGCCCGCATCCTGGCGGGCCCCTGGGCCGGGCAGATGCTCGCCGATCTCGGCGCCGACGTCGTCAAGGTCGAGCGCAAAGGCACCGGCGACGATACGCGCGGCTGGGGCCCCCCCTTCGTCGAGGCGGCCGACGGCGGCCATCTCGGCGCCGCCTATTTCCACTCCACCAATCGCGGCAAGCGTTCGATCGAGGTCGATTTCGAAACCGAGGAGGGCCGGCGCATCGTGCGAAAGCTCGCGGCGCGCTCGGACGTGCTGATCGAGAATTTCAAGGTCGGGGGACTCGCCAAGTTCGGCCTCGATTACGCGAGCTTGAGCAAGGAGAGCCCGCGCCTGATCTACTGCTCCGTCACCGGCTTCGGCCAGAGCGGCCCCTACGCCGCGCGCGCCGGCTACGACCTCATGGCCCAAGGGATGGGCGGCCTCATGGAGCTCACCGGGGCGCCGGACGGGGAACCCCAGCGTGCCGGCGTCCCCGTCGCCGACATCTTCACCGGCATCTATTCGGTGGTCGGCATCCTCGCCGCGCTCACCGAGCGCGAGCGCACCGGCCGCGGCTGCCTGGTGGACACCGCTCTCGTCGACAGCCAAATCGGCGTGCTCGCCAACCAGGCGCTCAACTATCTCGTCTCCGGCAAAGTACCGAAACGCATCGGCAACGCCCATCCCAACATTGTGCCCTACCAGGTTTTTCCGGTTGCCGACGGCCACATCATCATCGCGACCGGCAACGACACGCAGTTCGCCAAGCTGTGCGCGCTGCTGGGAGAACCGCAAATCGCCGAAGAGGCGTGCTATCGCGCGAATTCCGATCGGCTGGCAAACCGCGAGAGCTTGATTGCGCGGCTCTCGGCGCTGACCCGCCGACGGGAGCGTGCCGACCTGCTGGCGAAGCTCGAATCGGTCGGCGTTCCGGCCGGACCGATCAACGCGCTCGACCAGGTTTTCGCCGACCCGCAAGTGATCGATCGCGGCATGCGGATCGATCGCCCAAGCGCAGCGGCCAAGGGCGGTACGATCCCGGGCGTGCGCACGCCGATCATCATCGGCGGCAGCGCGATGGCGGCGGAGCGACCCGCGCCGCGGCTCGGCGAGCACACGGCGGAAATCTTGCGCGAGATCGGCGAAGGCTAAGCGGCCGCCGTGACCATTTGACGCGCGCCACGCCTCCTTGGCGCGTGATCCGCACGAGGCAATCAGCGCGGCGCGTCGGGTGTGAGCGCGGCTGGCTGTTAATGATATGCAGCACTCGCAAGAGGGCTCGCGTTGCCGTGGCAATCGCGGATTGCACTTATCCCCCTGGGATTTATATTGGCCCGATCAATCCAACTGCGGTCGCCGCGAAAGTCCTGGAAAACCGGACAAGAAGGCGACCTGATGGGGAGGTTCACATGACCATCAGCCGACGCTCCGTCCTTGCCGGTGCGCTGACCGCGCCCGCGATCATCGCTTCGACCAGATTGGGGTCGGCTGCGCCGGCCCAGACTCTGAAAATCTCGCACCAGTTCCCGGGCGGCACGATCGACGAAGGCGATTTCCGCGACCGACTTTGCCGCAAGTTCGCCGCCGAACTCGAGAAGCGCACGGACGGCGCCATCGCCGCGCAGATCTATCCCAACTCGTCGTTGATGAAGACCGTGGCGCAATTCTCTGCGGTGCGTAAAGGCGTACTGGATCTCAGCCTCTACCCGATCTCCTATGGCGGCGGCGAGTTCGCCGAGCTCAATATCGGACTGATGCCGGGACTGGTGAGCTCCTACAAGCAAGGCGCTGCCTGGAAGCAAGCCCCGGTCGGCCAGAAGTTCAGCCAGTTCCTCGCCGGCAAGGGCGTCATCATCGTGTCCTGGGTCTGGCAGGCCGGCGGCGTGGCGAGCCGCAGCACGCCGATCGTCAATCCAGCGGACGTCAAAGGACTGAAGGTGCGCGGCGGCAGCCGCGAGATGGACATGGTGTTGCAGGCCGCCGGCGCCACCACGCTGAGCCTGCCTTCGAACGAGCTCTACGCGGCGATGCAGACCGGCGCTTGCGACGCTGCGATCACGTCCTCGACCAGCCTGATCTCGTTCCGCCTCGAGGAGCTCGCCAAGACTCTCACGACCGGACGGGGCAAGTCCTATTGGTTCATGCTGGAGCCGCTGATCATGTCGAAGCAAATCTTTGACGCGATGTCAAAGGCGCACCAGGACGTGATCATGGCGCTCGGCGTGGAAATGGAGGAGTTCGGCACCAAGGAAGCGATCGCCGACGACGAGAGAATATCCGAAGTCTACGCCAAGAAGGGCGCCAAGGTATTCGATCTCGACGAAGCGACCGTCGACAAGTGGCGGGCCATCGCGCGCGATACCGCGTGGAAGGACTACGCGCAAAAGACGCCGTTGTCCGCGGAGCTGCTCAAGCTCGCCGAGAGCATCCAGCTCTCCTGACCCGGCGAGGACTCGTGAATGGCTCACGGCCTCGACGATGTCGAGACCGGGCAGGCAGCGGCGCTCCCCCGGCGCGCCGCTGATCGCATTCTTGCATTCGTCAATGACCTGGTGGTGAAGGCATCCTCGGCCGCGTTGGTCGCGGCCGGTTTCGTGCTCACCTATAGCGTTATCGTTCGCTATTTTTTGAAAATCTCCACCGATTGGCAGGACGAAACCTCGGTCTTCCTGATCATCGGCGCGGTTTTCCTGTCGTCGGCCGCGGTGCAGGCGATGCGCGGCCACGTCGCCATCGAGACCATCGTCGGCCTGTTGCCGCCGCGGGTGAACAGGGTTCGCCTGATCCTGGTCGACGTCGCAAGTCTGGCCTTCTGCGCGTTCTTCGCCTGGAAATCCTGGACGCTTCTGCACGAAGCATGGGTCGACGGCTATCATTCGGGGTCGACCTGGGGCCCGCCGTTGTGGATCCCCTACTCCCTCATGACCATCGGCATGACGCTGCTCTCCATTCAGATCCTGCTCCAGGTGATCGACGAGAGCCGCCGCGGGGGCCACCCACGATGAGCCTGCTCTCGATCGGCTTGCTCTACGGCGGCGCCACCCTCTTCGTAATGTTCCTCGGCATGCCGATCGCCTTCGCGCTGGGGGCGGTAGCGACGTTGTTCATGATCATCTTCATGCCGAGCGGATCCGTCGACACGATCGCGCAGAACGTTTACGAGGAGATGGCCTCGATCACGCTTCTGTCGATCCCGCTGTTCATCTTGAAAGGCGCGGCGATCGGACGCTCGCCCGCCGGCAAGGACCTCTACGGCGCGCTGCACGCGTGGATGCATTGGATCCCGGGCGGCCTCGGGATCGCAAATGTCTTCGCCTGCGCCTTGTTCGCGGCGATGGCCGGCTCGTCGCCGGCAACCTGCTCGGCGATCGGCTCCGCCGGCATTCCGGAAATGCGCAAGCACGGTTACTCGCCCGGATTCGCCTCGGGCATCATCGCTGCCGGCGGCACGCTCGGCATTCTGCTGCCGCCGTCGATCACGATGATCCTCTATGCGGTGGCGGCCGAGCAGTCGCTCGGCCGGCTGTTCCTCGCCGCCATCGGGCCGGCGCTGTTGCTGGTCGGACTGTTCGCCGGGTACGCGATGTGGAAGTTCCGACGGGAATTCCAGGCAGCGCTCGTGCAGTACAAACTCGCCGGCGTCCATTCCGAGCTGCTGCGGGTCGACACGCTCACCGTCTACGACAAGTTCGCGCTGCTGCCGCGAGTGCTTCCCTTCGTCATCCTTCTGACCGGCGTGATGGTCGCGCTCTACGGCGGCTACGCCACCCCATCGGAAACGGCTGGACTGGGCGCCGTTCTCGCGCTGGCATTGATCGCGGCGATCTACAGTGTCTGGACACCGCGCGAGCTGGAGCCGATCCTCATCGCGACGCTGCGCGAGTCCACGATGCTGATGCTCATCATCGGCATGTCACTGCTCTATTCGTACGTGATGAGTTACCTGCACATCAGCCAATCGACGGCGCAGTGGATCGTTTCGCTGGAGCTCTCGCGCTGGGTGCTGCTCGTGGCGATCCTGCTCATGGTCGTCGTGCTCGGATTCTTTCTTCCGCCCGTCTCGATCATCCTGATGACGGCGCCGATTATCTTGCCCCCGCTCAAGGCGGCCGGCTTCGACCTCATCTGGTTCGGCGTGATCATGACCATCATCATGGAAATGGGGCTGATTCATCCGCCGGTCGGCCTGAACATTTTCGTGATCAAGAACATCGCGCCGGATATTCCCTTGCGCGACGTGGTCTGGGGGGTGATGCCGTTCGTCGCCTTGATGATGTTCGCAGTCTTCGTGCTGTGCATCTTCCCGGAGATCGCCACCTGGTTTCCGGACGTGATCATGGGAGCAAAATAGGCGGATCAACCTTCCGCGCCGGCGAGCGGCTAAGCGTCGCGGCTTGCCCGCCGACGACCGATACGCTTGAACGAGAGGCGCAAAGCGGCAGAATGCTCAACAACGCAGCAGAAGCGCGCCGCCAGACCCGGCCAGGCGCTCAGTGTTCAGGAGGAGACGATGACCAAGCCCAATTGCCTCACCGCCGGCGCGGCGCTGGCGATCGCGTTGACGAGCGCGCCGGCGCTTGCGTGGGAGCCGACCAAGCCGGTGGAGATCGTCGTTGCCGCCGGCGCCGGCGGGGCATCCGACCAGATGGCGCGCATGATGCAGGCCGCCGTGCAGAAGAACAACCTGATGAAACAGCCGATGGTCGTCTCGCTCAAGGGCGGCGCGTCGGGTGCCGAGGCACTCATCTACATGAAATCGAACGAAGGCGACCCCAACAAGGTTCTCATCGCCTATTCGCTGATCTATATGCTGCCGCTCTCCGCCAAGATTCCGTTCAACTGGCGCGACCTCACCCCCGTGTCCGTCATCGCACTCGATGAGTTCGCGCTGTGGGTGAATGCGCAGGAGCCGTACAAGACGGTGAAAGAATTCGTCGCCGCAGCGAAGAGCGCGAACCCGCCGCTCAAGATGGGCGGCACCGGCTCGCGGCGCGAAGATCACGTGCTCACCGTTTTCCTGGAGAAGAAGACCGGCGCGAAGTTCGCGTATCTGCCCTACAAATCCGGGGGCGAGGCGGCAACCCAGCTCGTCGGCAATCATACCGCCGCCAACGTCAACAATCCCTCGGAAAATCTCGAAGTCTGGCGCGCCGGCCAAGTACGGCCGCTGTGCGTGTTCGACAAGGAGCGGATCGAATACAAGGGCAAGGTCGCCGGCGACATGTCCTGGAACGACATCCCGACGTGCAAGGACGAGGGCCTCGACATCCAGTATCTAATGCTGCGCGCCATGTTCCTGCCGGGCAAGGTGACGCCGGAGCAGACGGCGTTTTACGTCGATCTGTTCAAGAAGCTGACGCAGACCACCGAATATAAGGACTACATGGAGAAGCAGGCGCTCAAGCCGATCTTCCTGACCGGCGGCGACATGGTGAAGTTCCTCGAAGAGGACGACGCATTGAACAAGAACCTCATGACCGAGGCGGGATTTGTCGCACATTAGTGACGCATCTACATCGTGCGCATAAACGCGCTGCAAGGCCGGCGCGCTCCCTGTCCCCGTTCGCGGAGAGGGTTGAGGTGAGGGGGTTACCGGCACGGCCGATGGATCCGAACCCCCTCATCCCTTCCTTGATGTTGCAACAGTAACCTGCCCTCTGCCCCCGCGGAAACGGCACTAGCAGCGATGCCGACAATGCCCTCGCCCGAAGCTGACATCGTCGTCGACGACCCGACCGCGCCGGCGGACAATTCCCCGGCGGTGGTGAGCACCCGCACGGTCGAGATCGTCGTCTCGCTGCTACTGCTCGCCTTGGCGGGGATCTTTTGCTTCGACAACTGGCGCACGGGAATCGCCTGGGAGGCAGACGGCCCGCAGCCTGGCTATTTCCCGTTCTACCTCGGCCTCTTGCTCGCCGGCGCCAGCCTCTACGGTCTCATCGCCGCGCTCGTGACCCGTACCGGCGCCGCGCGGACCTTCCTCACGCACGACCAACTGCGCCGCGTGATGCAAGTCTTCATCCCCACGCTGCTATTCTGCCTGTTCACGCAATGGCTGGGGCTCTACGTCGCGAGCTTCGTCCTGATCGCCGGCTTCATGCGCATCATCGGCCGCATCGCGCTGTGGAAGTCCTTGCTCACCGCGTTCCTGTTCGCCGTCATCATGTTTTTCACCTTCGATGTCGCCTTCGACGTGATCATGCCGAAAGGTCCGCTCGAAGCCGCCTTCGGCTACTAAACGGTTATAGGTTGGCGCGATGGAAGCCTTCGGCCTCCTGCTCCACGGCTTTCACGTCCTGCTGACGTGGAAGACGCTAGCGGTGATGATGGTCGGGCTCGTGCTCGGCATTTTCGTCGGGGTGTTGCCCGGATTGGGCGGGCCCAACGGCGTCGCCATTCTGCTCCCCCTCACGTTCACGATGGACCCGACCTCGGCGATCGTGATGCTCTCCTGCATCTACTGGGGGGCGCTGTTCGGCGGCGCCATCACTTCGATCCTGTTCAATATCCCCGGCGAGGCCTGGTCGGTGGCGACCACCTTCGACGGCTATCCGATGGCGCAGCAGGGCAAAGCGCCTGAGGCCCTCACCGCCGCCTTCACCTCCTCGTTCATCGGCTCGCTCGCCGCCGTGCTGCTGATCACCTTTCTTGCGCCCGGCATCGCCGCTTTCGCCCTGCAATTCGGGCCGCCGGAGTTCTTCGCGGTTTACCTGCTGACGTTCTGCTCGTTCGTCGGTCTCGGGCGCGAGGACAAGCACAAGACCATCATCTCCATGACGCTCGGCCTGCTGTTCGCCGGCATCGGCATGGACACCGTCTCCGGCACGTTGCGCATGACCTTCGGCTGGAACGAGCTCTTACGCGGCATCAACTTCCTGGTCGCGGTGATCGGCCTGTTCGGCATCAGCGAAATCCTGCTGACCATGGAGGAGAGGCTGGCGTTGCGCGGCCATACCGCCAGCATCAGCCTGCGCGTGGTGCTCAGGGTATGGAAGGACCTGCCGCGCTATTGGGTGACGCTGCTGCGCTCCTCGGTCATCGGCTGTTGGCTCGGGATCACGCCGGGCGGGGCGATTGCGGCCTCCTTCATGGGGTACAACCTCGCCAAGCGTTTTTCCAAGGACAAGGACAGCTTCGGCAAGGGACGCATCGAAGGCGTGTTCGCTCCGGAAACGGCGGCGCACGCGTCGGGGACCTCGGCGCTGTTGCCGATGCTGGCCTTGGGAATCCCCGGTTCCGGCACGGCGGCGATCCTGCTCGGCGGGCTGATGGTTTGGGGACTCAATCCCGGGCCGCTCCTGTTCGTCGAGCACAAGGATTTCGTGTGGGGGCTGATCGCCTCGATGTATCTCGGCAACGTCGTCGGCCTCGTCCTGGTGCTTACGACGGTGCCGGTCTTCGCCGCCGTCCTGCGCGTGCCGTTTTCGGCGATCGCGCCGATGATCGTGGTGTCCTGCGCGATCGGCGCCTACGCCATCCAGAACGCCATGTTCGACATCTGGCTGATGCTCGTTTTCGGCGTCGTCGGCTACGTGTTCAAAAAGATCGGGATTCCGCTGGCGCCGTTCACCCTGGCATTGGTGCTGGGCAACCGCGCGGAGGATGCCTTCCGCCTGGCGATGATCGGCGCGGGCGGCGATCTACGCGTGTTCTGGTCGAACGGGCTCGTCGGTTCGATCACGACGCTGGCGCTCATCCTGTTGTTCTGGCCGCTGATCAGCCCGCTATTCGAACGCGCCAGCCGGCTCTGGCGCCCGGCAGGCGGCTCGCACGCGGCGTGATGGCTGAGATCATTGGTGAGCGTCATTGCCGGGCATAGCGCGTCGGAAGACGCGCTTCTGCCCGCACATGACGGGGATAGTGGAATGATGAGTTAAGCGGCGCGGCGGTCGCGCCGCAATTGACCAATCGCGGCGTTGGCGAGACGCCACATATCCCGCTCGCCGTCCTGCGCCAGACGCGCCAAGCTCTCGGCGAGCCGTGCGCGCAATTGCTGCGGATCAGGGTGCGCGAGCGCAGGATCAGTTTTGACGAACTGCCATGACTTATCGAACGCGGCGCTCACCAGCTCCGCGGTGGCGGGGTCGAGGTTTGCGGTCCTGCTCATTTTTTCCTCCCCGTACGTTCTTACTTTTCCTATCTCACGGAGAGAGAGGGCAGTCCAGCGCACAGTTCCATGTTGCGCTGCCAAAATATGCTGCAGTGCCGCGCAATCTCTCGCGCTCACATGGACGAAGTCCCGCGACCGCGCAGATGAAATCGCTATGCCGCTTCGCTGATCGTGCGTCCGGTCCAACGCCGGTAGGCCCATTCGGCGGCGAACGAGGCCGCCGCGATGACCACGAGCGCGGCAAGCGCCCGGGGCTGCTCCTGCTGGATATAGACGCACAGGACGGCGAGCATCGCCAGGCAGCTCAGCAGGGATAGCCATACGAGCACAGCGCTCGCTCCCGTCGCCTTGAGCACCTTGAGATGGCCCGCGTTGACTGCGGTATAGATCAAGAGGAAGGCGGCGCTTCCCATCATCGCGATGCCGGAGAGGTCGAAGCTCAGCATGACCGCAAGCACGAGCGCCGCGGTGAGCACGAGGCCGCCGGTCGCCCCGCGCCATTCAGTGCGCGACAAACCGGCCGGCAATCCGCCGTCGCGGGCGATCATGTAGCAAACGTTCGCCGCGCCGAACAGCGTGGCGTTGATTGCCGAGGCGGTCGAGAACAGGGCGGCGATGGCGATCAGGCGGAAACCGAATTGACCTAAGAACGGCTTCGCCGCCTCGGCGAGCGCGTAATCCTTGGTCCGCTCGATTTCAAAGTCCGAGAGGTTGCCAGTCACGGTCAGCGACACGGCGAGATAGAGCGCGATCACGAGCAGCACGCTGGTATAGAGCGCGCGCGGCAACAACCTCCTGGGATCGCGCATGTCGGCGGCAGCGTTGGTCACGAGACCGAAGCCCTCGTAGCCGATGAACAGCACACCCGCTCCGAACAGGACCGAGCTTGTTTCGGGCCAAAGCTCGGGCGAGAGATAGCCAGGCCGGATGAACCACAAGCCCACCGCCGCAAACAGCACGAGGATGGCGAGCTTCACGGCGACGATGACCGTTTCCCAGCGGCCCATGAGGCCTGGACCGAGGGCATTAACCAGCGTCAGCAGCACGACTGCGGCGATCGCCAGCGATTTCAGCAACACGGGCGACGGCGCCGTGGTCACGAAGGTGGCAGCGTAGCCGCCGAACGCCGTGGCATAGAGCGCCAGCGAGATGATGTAGCCCGCCCACATGAACAGGTTGAGCCCGCCGGCGAGCACGCCGTCGCCAAAGCCCTTCACCAGGAAATGCACGGCGCCGCCGGCCGACGGGAACGTGGCGCCGAGCTTGGCATAGGAATAGGTGGACAACAACGCAACCACGCCGCCGATCGCGAATGCCAGCCACATGGCGTTGCCGGCAGCATGCGCCACGACGCCGAGGATCGAAAAAATTCCCGCCCCGACCATCCCGCCGACGCCGATCGAGACGGCAGCCACCATACCGATCGGCGCCGATCCCGAGGTGGCGCGAGAGACATTCGTCGTGGCGTTCATGGTTGCACCCGCAGGCCGACTTTCGCGCCAGCGCGTCGCGTTTGCTGCTTCCCGATTGGCAATTCATTCCCCGCGTGCGGCTTCGCGCAGCTCTTAATGGCACATTTGCTCGCACGGCAGAAGGTGCGCATAAACGTGCCGCATACGCGGTTTGCTCCCTCCCCCACTTGGGGAAGGGCTGGGGTGAGGGGATTACCGGCGGCAATGATGGATGCGACCCCCCTCACCCGCTCCCCCGATCTTGCACCAGCGAGCAGCCTCTCCCCGCCGGGGGAGGGCACGAGCGGCGATAGTCCGCCTGCGGGATGCGAGCTTAAAATAAAGCGAGATGGCCAAACGCAGCGATATCGAAATGGCGCTCCGGCGCCTCGCGCCGCGGATACCGCCGCATGAGTTCGCCGCGGTGGTCGACCACGCCGTCGACAGCCCGGGGCTGAGCGTCGCGGCGCCGGAGACCGCGGCGTGGCTGTCGCTCGTCGCCTATGTGCGCCACACCTTCACCGACTACGACGAGCTCCTCCGCGAAGACTACGACCAGGAGAGTGCGAGACACTTCGTGGCCGACGAGATCGCCGCGACCCTGGCCGGCTGGGGCGTGCGGCGGCGCTTGAGCGCGGAGGATTGAGGCGAGCGCTTGTCCGTCATGCCCGTCTTGCTTGTCTTGCTGCGGCAAAGACGTGGATGGCATCGGAGCTCGGGCTTGCCCGACCTCCGCGCTAATAAAATGCCGCAAGTCGGGTAAACCCGACGTGCGGGGACAAGCCCGGCCATGACGAGCTGTTAGTGCGTTACACCCTCAGCTCACCGCCAGCGGCGCCAGCGCATCGATGTCGGTAACCACATCGATGATTGCCGGCCGGTTCGCCTGCAGCGCCTGCGCGACGGCGGGACCGATCTCGGAAGGCTTCTCCACGCGAATGCCGAGCGCGCCCATGTCCTCGGCGATGCGCGCGAAGTTGACCTTGCTGAAGGTCCACATTTCCCGCGCCAGCTCGGTCTGCGTGCCGCCATAGACGCGGTCGAAGCCCCGCTTCGATTGATTGCCGCTGGAATTGTTGTTGACCACCGTGACCGCGTTGATGCGCCAGCGGCCGGCGGTCTCGATCTCGGCGATGTGGTACCAAAGCCCGGCATCCCCCGTGAACGTGATCACCGGCCGGTCCGGACAGGCGCATTTCGCCCCGAGCCCCGCCGGGAAGGCCCAGCCGAGGTGTCCGGCGCTGCGCATGTAGCTTTGCCGCGGACTGGTGAGATCGAACATTCCTCCCATCCACATGCCGGCATGCCCGGTGTCGACCACGACGATGGCGTCGTCGGGCGCGTGCCGGGTGAGCTCCGCGCAGATGCGCTCGGGCCGGATTGGGGCAGCGTCGGAGGCGAACAGCGCTGCGAACTTCTGCGACCACTCCTTGCAGATTCGTTGCGCCTGCTCGACCCAGGCTTTGCGTTTGCCGGCGCTGGCGCGCTCCGCCGCCGCGAGCATGCGCGCCAGCGTGACCTTGGCGTCGCCATTGACGCCGGCGAGAAGCGGGTAGTTGCGGCCGATCGCCTGCGGATCGAGGTCGATCTGGATCGCCGGCGTGCCGATCTTCGGCACGGCCCAGAAATGGGTGGTCATGCCGCCGGTCTCGGTACCGACGAAGCACACGAGATCGGCGGCGTTGACGACGCGGTTTGCGCTTTCGCGCGAATAGGTGCCGACAACGCCGACCGCGAGCGGATGATTGCCAGGAATGGCGTCCTTGCCGTTGAGCGAGGTGGCGACCGGGATCTGCAGCGCTTCCGCCAGCGCCACCAATTCCGCCGCGGCGCCCGAGGCGCGCACCCCGCCGCCGGCGACGATCACCGGCCGGTCCGCCGCCTGCAAGTGCGCGAGCGCCGCCATCACGCTCGCATCGTCCGCCGCCGGCCGATACGGCGGCACGCGCGCGAATTGCGGCTCGCAGATGGGCTCCATCTCCGCCTCGTCGGCGTCGATCTGTCCCTCGTTGCCGCGAAATTGCAGATGCACCGGGCCGGGCGTGCCGGACGTCGCGACGCGAAACGCCTGCCGCACCATGTCGGGGAAGCGCGCCACGTCGTCGATGGTGGCGTTGAACTTGGTCACCGGCTCAAATGCCGGCACGTCGTCGACCTCCTGGTAGACCTTGCGGAACTTGGTCCTCGGCTCGCGTCCGCCGGTCATGGCGATCACCGGTGAGTGCGCGAGCCAGGCATCGCGCAGCCCGGCCGCCAGATTGAGCGCACCGATCACCTGCGCGGCGCAGATCCCGGGCTTGCCCGATGCGCGCGCGTAACCGTCGGCCATGTAGGCCGCCGCCTTCTCGCCGTGCACGTGTAGCCGCTTGATGTCGGTGCGGCTTTCCATCACCGCCATGGTCTTACGCAGCACCGCCGGCACATGGAAGACGTGGGTGACGCCGTAGCCCTTGAGCATGTCGGCGAGGCATTCCGCCCCGCTGTATTGATTTCGCAGGATTTTTGGGCTGTGCATGGCTTCAACCCCCCGTTAGCGCCCCGTAGGGAACCGCGTAGGTGCATCCTAGGCGGACGGGAGCTAGGGGTGCTAGGCCCGCGCCGAAAGAACGCGATAGAGGCCGTGTACAAATTCGGCGCGGGGCTGGTCTAGACCTTTTCAGCGGTCATCAAAGGCGTAGCAGAGCCTTGAACGCAAAACCTAGACCTACGAAAAAACAAACGCCAGAACCAGCACCGACAACTCCCTGCACAATCCAAAACAGCGTGGCCCAAAGCGCTGCCGGTGATCCATATTGTCCGCCCTTAATTTCAAACGCCTTGCTCAGTGCTGCCTCGTCGCCTGCTTCACTTATCGAGAATTTGCAGAATCTGTGCAGCACGCGAGCCACATGAAGGGCGGCGAAGAATGCTATGCCAACACCAAATGCGATGGCGGCCGACTTCAGCAATGGCGCGATTTCCGTGTAAGCTGATGCCGTTGAAAATGTGTGCAGCGCGGCGACGGTCGCAAGCGCCCCGGTGCTGTTGGCTGTTCCTGCGAGTTTGACCGCGTCGGTATAAGCCGTCTTTTCCCATTCGGTTTTGATCAAGTAGACCGTTCCCGGCTCCCCTCGAACGGAAAGCTGCTCTACAACTTCGCGCAGCCGGTTTAGCGCCTCTGTCGCTTGCGCGGTCGCGTCTGCTGGTTGCGCGGTTGGGGACGTCGGGGCACCCTCTCTCACTTTGTTGGCGTTCCTCTTCTTCGATCTGCGGAGCGCCCTAGCGCCGCGAATCGGCCTTGCCAAATTAGTAATTATACGATGTTCAAGAGCCCCGAAGAGCAGAAGAGAAGGGGGCGTGATCGTTGCTGGCGATATTGAAACGATCACACCCGCGCTGCGAGGTCTGAAGCGCAGGTAAGCGACCCCATAGGAAGCGCGCTCGTGCGCCCTACCCCGCTCCAGGTGGATAAATTCGGCGCGGGGTGGTCCCTTACACCTTCGGTCCCGGCTTCGGGGGTAGCGGTAGCTGCACCTGGCCGTCGTGCTTGAGAACTTGGCTGTTGGCCACGCCTGGATAGATCGCCTCGGTGGTCGCACTGCCGAAGCTCGAGAACACAGCCGATACCGTTGCAGTACCCGACGACGACGTTGCCGCGACGCCTGAACCCGCCGCTATTTGGACAAAGTGGAGAGCGGACGGGAGCTCATGGCCTGTGATGCCCTCGTGCGCGAGGTCGAACGTGTGTGCCCCAAAAGCGAAAAGCGAGGCGCCAACGATGCTCTTCTTCAAAATGGGATCCATCAAAATCTCCTGTGAATATGGACCGGCGCGCGAATCACACACCATATGCAATTACACACGGTTGGCCTAGAGCATGACGCGGGTGGCGTCACGCGGCGCGTTAGCGGGTGGACCATTGAGGAAAAGTGCTCTCACCGGGATCCACGATGTACACCGCTGCCGCTAACCCGAGGAGTCCGGACTAATTGTGGGGTCGTAATTCGGTCTGAAACTGCTCTTTAGGTGCGAGGTTCGCAAACTGTAGAGTGAAACGACCATCTGGGGCCATATCTGGGAGATGTAAGGACGAGTTATTGTGATCTGGAGGCCTGGGAGGCCACACAATTAAGGTGAGAGGCAACATGGTTGGACCATCAACAAGACGCGCGCTCAATGCCCGTGCGTTGCGGGTTGCGGATTGGCTTCATAATCGCGCTGAGCAATTCGAGGAAATGATAGGACGCCGTGGATGGGGGCAGGAGGCGTCGCGCGAGAATCTAGGACCAGTTCATTCGGTCAAGCGTGACGGCGAGCCGGTGATGGTGAGCCTACCGAAGAGCGACTTATTGAATCTAATTTTGCAAATGTACCAGCAGGACGCCGAACTTCGCCGTTTTGCAGAACCGCCCCTAAGGCGCGGTTGACTGGACCACCCTCAATAGGAATGCCTCAGAGTGCGTCCAGGGCTTCGAGAGGCTAGAAAGGGGCCTTCCCAGGCCGGGAAACGTACGGAAGGCCGTGTATAAAATTCGGCGCGGGCCGGTCTAACGGTCTTGGCCCCGCTGCGGATGAAGTGTTTCTAGAAGGGCTTCCATCATTCTGCCCATTACCGCTGGGGCCAAAGACAAGGACGCCGTCCTCAGGCGCTTATGTTCGTCGTCGCCACAGTATTGCAAATTCAGTCGGAACAGACCGTCTGAAAATCGCACTCCCGTGACCTGATACGCGCCTCCAAAGTCCGGGGCGCGTAATCCGCCTTCGTTACCGCCGGGTAAGTACAAGTCGACATCATTGGCTAACATTAACTCGCTCCTTCCCCTGGTTCATGAGTTGGGGCCTTATTCCCGCCGTCAGCTTTTCGCAAATGCGG
>Ga0307277_10000022_pt1 | contig 47420 bp, 46 predicted proteins | sample ER_DNA_116_FD_194473 | JGI IMG/M metagenome (GOLD analysis project Ga0307277, IMG submission 194473) | Bulk soil microbial communities from the East River watershed near Crested Butte, Colorado, United States - ER_DNA_116 | ecosystem: Environmental > Terrestrial > Soil > Floodplain | place...
GGAGTCGGCGGCCCGGCCCGGTGGGCCGATGGCGTAGGTCTCCGGCGGCGTGGCGCTCTCGCGCCCCTCGCAGAACGGACAGCCGGCGGCGTCGTCCCGCTCGAGGTCGGCCTTCGGTGCCTCGGCACCCGGGCGCCGCGCTCGCGCCGGCGCGATCACCACCCACCGTCCCGAGACCGGGTCGCGCCGGAGCTCGGGAGGAGTTTCCTTGTTCAGCTAGATTCGCCAGCTCCGCCCATGAACGGGCGGAACAGTTCGATCGGGAGCGGCAGAAAGGTCGTCGTCGAGCGCTCCGAGCTGATCTCGAGCATCGTTTGCAGGAAGCGGAGCTGAAGCGTGATCGGGTTCTCACTCATCACGTTCGCTGCGTCCTTCAGGCGCTCGGAGGCCTGGAACTCGCCCTCGGCCGCGATCACCTTCGCCCGCCGCTCGCGCTCCGCTTCGGCCTGACGCGCCATCGCGCGCTGCATGCCACTGGGGATCTCGACGTCCTTCACCTCGACGATCGAGACCTTGATCCCCCAGGGCGACGTGGCCTCGTCGATGATCTCCTGCAGGATCACGTTGATCTTGTCGCGCTCGGCGAGGAGCTCGTCCAGGACGTGCTGACCCAGCACGCTCCGGAGCGTCGTCTGTGCGATCTGCGAGGTGGCGACCATGAAGTTCTCCACCTGCACGATCGCGTTCTCCGGCTCGATGATCCGGAAGTAGGCGACCGCATTGACGCGGACCGGGACGTTGTCCTTGGTAATGACTTCCTGCGGCGGGATGTTCAACGTCACCGTCCGCAGGTCGACGCGAACCATCTTGTCGACGACGGGGATCAGGAAGAAGAGCCCAGGGCCCTTGGGCGGTGAGTTGAGGCGGCCGAGGCGGAAGATGACGCCGCGCTCGTACTCCCGGGCGACGCGAATTGCCGCCGACACCAGGAAGAGGAGGATGACGACGACGGCTGCAATTGCGATCAGCGCGGCGGTCATGCTGGAGGAATCCTATGCCGTGACGGGCGCAGGCGCAGGCTCCGCTGGGCTGACGTCGAGCACGAGGCCGGCCTCGATGGCGTCCACCCGCACGGTCGTGCCCGGCTCGAGCGGCTCGCCGCCTGTGCGCGCTTGCCAGAGCTCGCCGTGGATGAAGACGAGGCCCGCGGGGTCGAGAGCCCGCCGGACGACGCCGACCTGTCCCACCAGCTCGTCCTTGCCGGTCACTGCCGGGCGCCTGCGGGCCTGCAGGATCTTCGTCACGGCGAAGACGACGCAGAGGAAGAGGGTCCCCGCGATCGCGAGGGCGACCCAGAGTGAAACCTGGTAGTGCGGCCCCGCGGGGTCGAAGAGCATCAGCGAGCCGACGACGAAACACGCCGCTCCCGCCAGAGCGAGAGCGCCATGGCTCATGACGAACGGCTCCGCGGCGAAGAAGGCCGCAGCGAGGAGCATGAGCAGCACGCCTGCCGCGCTCACCGGGAGCACCTGGAGGGCGAAGAAGGCGACGATGAGCGAGATGGCGCCGAACGTTCCCGGGAAGATCAGGCCCGGATTGAAGAGCTCGACCGTGATTCCGAGCACTCCGAGGGAGAGGAGCAGGACGATGATGTTCGGATCGATGACCGTGTCGAGGATGCGCTTCCAGAACGACATCTGAATCGTCGTGATCTCCGCGCCGGCGGTGTGCAGGACGATTCCCTTGGGCTTCACTCGCATCCCGTCGATGTCGTTCAGGAGGGTGGGGAGGTCCGGTGCGATCACCTCGATGACGTTCATATCCAGGGCTTCCTGCGCGGTGAGGTTCGAGGCTTGACGGACGGCCTTCTCGGCCCAGTCGGCGTTGCGCCCGTGCGTCTCGGCCAGGCTGCGGATGTAGGCGGCCGCGTCGTTGATCACCTTGCGACGAAGGTCGCTGGGGATGTTCCCCCCGCCCTCTGAGATCGGTGTGGACGACCCGATGTTCGTCTCGGGCGCCATGGCGGCGACGTCGGCGGCCATCGTGATGAAGACGCCGGCGGACGCTGCGCGGGAGCCGGGCGGATAGACGTAGACCACGACGGGAACCGGCGACTCGAGCTCCTTCTTGATGATGTCGCGCATCGAGCTGTCGAGGCCTCCGGGCGTGTCCATGAGGATCACGACGGCGTCATAGCCGTCGTCCTTCGCCTGGTCGATCGCGCCGGTCAGGTAGTCCGCGGTGACCGGGTTGATGTCGTTCTCGAACTGGACTGCGAGGACGCGCGGCTGGTCGGCCGCCATGGCCGTCTGGGCGAGCGCCAAGCTGACGAGGAGGACGCCCGCGAGAGCAAAAAGTGCCCGCAGCCACGGCATTTTCGACTGTAAGAATTCTATCAGGAGGGGCTCTTCGCCCTTGAGGCCCCGGAAGGCGTCCGGCACCCTGCGGAGAAGGCTCCGCTTCTCCATGAGACTCCCCCGGGCCCTTCTCGCCGTCTCTCTCCTCGCACTTTTCGGCGCCTGGCCGGCTGCGGCAGGAGTTCACCTCGTCGAGCGATCCGAGCCCGTGCGGACGCTCTCGCACGAGCACCACCTGCGCCGCGCGCCGTTCGGCTTCGACATGGTCGGGCTCCACTGGCGAGGCTCAGGGTCGGTCTGGTTCCGGACCAGGTCCGCCATCGGCTCCTGGAGCCAGTGGCAGCCCGCTCGGCCCGAGTGGGAGGACATCCCCGACCGGAACACCGCCGAGGCGCGCGCCCAGCCGGGCTGGAAGCTCGGCAACCCCTACTGGACTGGGCGCTCGGACGCGATCGAGTACCGGCTGACAGGCAAGGTCACCGCTCTCCACGCGTACCTCATCCGCAGCCCGGTCGAAGCGATCGACCAACCCATGCGCTCCGTGGCGCGGGCGACTCGGCCGGCGATCATCACTCGCAGGGAGTGGGGCGCAGACGAGTCGATCGTCCGCGCGCCTCCTTACTACGCCGACCGCTTGCGCTTCGCGGTCGTCCACCACACCGCGGGCACGAACTCGTACACCGCAGCGCAGACCGCCGCGATCGTCCGCGGGATCCAGCGTTACCACGTGGTCGCAAACGGCTGGAACGACATCGGCTACAACTTTCTCGTCGACAAGTACGGTCAGGTGTTCGAGGGCCGCGGTGGGGGGATCGACAGGAACGTCGTCGGAGCGCACGCGGAGGGCTTCAACACCGGGTCGACGGGCGTTTCGCTCCTTGGCACGTACAGCTCGAGCCCCATCTCGCGCGCGGCCCGCTCGGCGCTCGTGAAGCTCCTCGCCTGGCGGCTCGACGTGGCACACGTCGATCCGCTCGGCGGACTGACGTGGATCTCAGGCGGAAACCCCGAGCATCCGGCTGGGACGCTTGTCAAGCTGCGAACGATCGCCGGTCATCGGGATACCGGGCCGACGAGTTGCCCAGGGAATGCGCTCTACGCTCAGCTTCCGGGCATCCGCGCGTCCGTCGCTGCGTGGGGCGGGCCGAAGCTCTACGACCCCGAAGAGTCCGGGAAGCTGGGTGGGCCCGTGCGGGTCACGGGAAGGCTGTCCGAGCCCCTCGCCTGGACGGTGACGATCAAGGCTGTCGCCGACGGATCGACGGTGGCAACAGGAACCGGAGCGGGGACGAAGGTGGACTGGACGTGGGACGCGACCGCCACTCCCTACGGGGACTACACCTACACGATCGCGGCCGGGCCCGACGTGCGGCCGTGGACTGCCCAGGTGCCGGGCCCACCGCCTCTCGCCCTCGAGCGCCTTCGCGCTTCTCCTGCGGTCGTGACTCCGAACGGGGACGGCCTCGGTGAGAGCACGACGATCTCGTTCTTTCTCACCGCCGCGGCCTCGGTGACCGCCGATGTCGTGAACGGCTCGGGTGCGAGGGTGCGGCGCCTGGTCAATGCCCGTTCGCTCGGGGCCGGAACGAGGCAGCTGCACTGGGACGGCCGGGATGGCGGCGGGTCGCTCGTGCCGGACGCCAACTACGCGCTCGAGCTGACCGCCGAGTCTCCGGGCCAGTCGGACTCGAGCTCCCGGGCGATCGTGGTCGACCGCACGCTCGGATTCCTGAAGGTGAGCCCTCCAGACTTCTCCCCGAACGGCGACGGCCGTCTCGACTCCGCCGGGGTGACCTTCACCCTCGCCCGCGCGGCTCGAGTTCGGGTGCTCGTGCTTCACGGGGACACCCGGATCGCCACCTTGGAACCGGCGACCGATCTCCTGTCCGGGCAGAAGTCGTTTTCGTGGGACGGCAAGAACCGCTATGGCGCGGCCGCGCGCGATCGGAGCTACCGGATCCGCGTGGAGGCGACGAGCTCCCTGGGGACACGCGCGCTCTCCAAGCCCGTGCGACTCGACACCACGGCGCCGCGCGTGCGGATCATCGGTGCTCGCACGGACGGCCGCCGAACGACCCTCACAGTCAGGCTCACCGAGTCGGCTCTGCTCAAGGTCTGGTTCGGGACCTCGGCGGCCGTGGTGCTGAATGTGACTGCGGGCACGCACGTCCTCTCGAAGTCGGGGGCCTACAGGGTCGTCCAGGCACGTGCTTTCGACGCGGCCGAGAACGCGAGCGCCATGGCCCGCGCACGCGTCCGGCGCCGCTCGGGGTAGGAGAGTTTCCTAGCGCTCGAAGAGGACTTCGCCGCTCTCGATCGCCCGCCGCTCGCCTTCCAGCTCGACCTCCAGGCGCCCGCGTCGATCGATGCCGATACCGACACCGGATTGGCCGTCGACGTAGACCCGCCGGCCGCGCAGGAAGTCGCGTGCGCCCAGGGTGTCGTAGAGGGCGTCGAGCCCGCCCTTGGCCCAGTCGTCGTAGTCGGTCTCGAGAGAGCGGAGGAGGTCGGCGAGCAGCGGAGCGCGCTCGCGCCGAACGCCGTCCGACGTGTAGAGGGATCCGGGCGCGACGCGTGTGTCGGCCGGGAGCTCCTCGCGTGTCTGGTTGACGTTGATCCCGATTCCGAGGACGACCGTGCCTTCGGCAGCCTCGGCGAGCACGCCTGCAACCTTGCGGCGATTGACCATGACGTCGTTGGGCCATTTGACCTGAACCGCGAGGCCGAGCGCGCTCTCGACCGCCGCGGCCGTGGCGAGGCCCGCGACGAGCGAGAGCTCCTCCTGCGCACGCTCTGCCGGTGGCTTGAGGAGGACCGAGCAGAGGATCGCTGTGCCCGGCGGGGCGTCCCATCCCCGACCCGACCGCCCTCGTCCGCCTGTCTGGACGTCGCAGGCCGCGACAGCGCCCTCTCGGAGGCTCCGGTCCACGAGCAGTTGCGTGGACTCGCAGGCCTCCTCGTAGAAATATGGGCGGCCGAAGCGTCCTTGCAGAAGCGGCTCCACGAGCTCAGGAACGAGGGAGTCTGGGGTGGTCACGAGCGCATACACTAAGCGCGTCGTGCAACCAACCGAAGCCCAGCCCCGTCTGTACGAGCGCAATGGGTATTCCCAGGTCAATTACCTCCGGGCGAGCGACACCGAGCTCGTTCGCAGGGCGACGAGCGGCGACTCGCGCGCGCTCGATGCGCTCGTCGAGCGCCATGCGCCCAGGGTCAACGGGCTTGCCTCCCAGCTTCTCGGCGATCTCGAGGAGGCCCGCGACGCTGCTCAGGAATCGCTCGTCAAGCTCTGCACGAAGCTGCGCCAGTTCAGAGGCGAAGCACAATTCACAACCTGGCTGCACCGGTTGGTGGTGAACACGTGCCGCGACCGCGTCGCCTTCCAGCGAGTCCGGAGGACGGAGCCGCTCGTGCTCGAGGAGCACGCGGCGGACGAGGAGACGGACCCCTCCCGGCTCGCCGCCCTGGCCGACATGCGCCACGACGTGGCCGAGGCGCTCTCGCGGCTTTCGCCCAAGCAGAGGGCGGCCATCGTCCTGAGGGATTCGTTCGGGCTCTCGTACGCGGAGATCGCGCGTGCAGCCTCGATTCCGGTCGGGACTGCGAAGTGCTACGTGCATCGCGCCCGCGCCCGCGTCAAGGCGCACCTCGAGGAACTCGCAGGCGCATGACCACAAGCCTGGGCCGCGCGGAGATCGAGGAGATCCTCCCGCACCGAGACCCCTTCTTGCTGCTCGATGAGGTTGTCGAGCTAGAGCCGGGAGCGCGCGTGGTCGCTCGTAAGCGGGTGCGCGAAGACGAGTGGTACCTCGCAGGCCACTTCCCGGGCCGGCCGATCATGCCCGGGGTTCTGATCGTCGAGGCCATGGCTCAGACCGGCGCGGTCGCGGTCCTGGCCGACGAAGCGAACCGCGGCAAGCTTGCGCTCTTCGCCGGAATCGACGACGTCCGCTTCAAGCGAATTGTCGAACCAGGTGACGAGCTCGAGCTGACCTGCGAGCTGGAACGGGTTCGCGGGCCGATCGGGCGCGGCAAGGCGACGGCGAAGGTCGATGGCGAGCTGGCGGCACGCGGCACGCTCACCTTCGCCGTCACGGACAGCTAGGGAGTGCCCCGCCCAGCAACACAATGCGTTCTCCTGGCGGCTGCAAAGCTTCGCCAGACATCGTCCTCAGTCGCCCGCGTATCTACCTTCGATACGCGGGCTCCTTGTGTCCGCGTCTGGCTCGCTTTTCGCGCGCCAGGAGCCCACCAGCGTCACTGGACGGGGCACTGATGCTCGCGAACGTCTCGCGGAACGGAGCGATCGGGATCACGGGCGTGGGTTCCTACGTGCCCCAGCGCGTGTTGACGAACGACGAGCTCTCCAAGCTCGTGGACACCTCGGACGAGTGGATCACCGAGCGCACTGGGATCAGGGAGCGGCGTGTGGCCGAGCCCGACCAGGCTGCCAGCGATCTCGCCCTCCCCGCGGCGCAGCAGGCGCTTGCCGCCGCCGGCCTCGATGCCGCCGACATCGATCTCGTCGTCGTGGCCACGGTCACGCCGGACATGTTCTTTCCCTCTACAGGTTCGCTGCTGGCCTCGGCGCTCGGTGCGGACGACGCCGGCGCCTACGACCTGTCGGCGGGTTGTACGGGCTTCATGTACGCGCTCGCGCAGGCCTACGGCGCCCTGGCCGGGGGGCTCGCGGAGAACGCTCTGGTCGTCGGCACGGAGACGCTCTCCAAGATCGTGAACTGGCACGACCGCACGACTTGCGTTCTCTTCGGGGACGGCGCCGGGGCCGTCGTGCTGCAGCGCGTCCCCAAAGGCGGCTTCCTCGGATTCGAGCTCGGCTCCGACGGCGAAGGCGGGAAGGAGCTCTCGATCCCGGCCGGCGGCTCACGCCTTCCGGTCTCGCCTGACACCCTCGCGGAGGAAATGCACTTCCTGCAGATGAACGGCCGCGAGGTCTACAAGTTCGCGACCCGCATTCTCGTCTCCTCGGCGGAGAAGCTCCTGGAGGAATGCGGGCTGACCGTTGACGACATCGACCTCTACATCCCGCACCAGGCGAACAAGCGGATCATCGACCACGCGGCGGGGAAACTGGGCATCCCGAAGGAGAAGATCTTCGTCAACGTCCAGAAGTACGGGAACACGTCGTCTGCGTCGATCCCCCTTTGCCTGGCGGAGGCCGTCGCCGCCGGCAGGCTGGCGAAGGGGACGCGCGTGCTCATGACGGGGATGGGCGCAGGCCTCACCTGGGGCTCTGCGTACACGATCTGGACGACGGGCAGACCGCGTGAAGATCGCCTTCTGCTTCCCCGGCCAGGGCTCGCAGGTTGTCGGCATGGGGCGGGCCATCGCGGCCGAATATCCCGAGGCACGTGCCGTCTTCGACGAGGCTTCGGAGGCCGTTGGCTTCGACGTTGCACGCCTCTGCTTCGAGGGCCCGATCGAGGAGCTCACGCGCACCGAGAAGCAACAGCCGGCGCTCGTGGCCACGTCGATTGCGTGCCTGCGGGCCATCGAGTCGCTGGGCGTCAAGCCCGACTTCGTCATCGGCCACTCGGTCGGGGAGTACTCGGCGCTGGCGGCTGCAGAGGCGCTGGCGGACAGGGATGCGCTGGCGCTCGTGGGAGAGCGGGGCCGCGCGACCGCGGAGGCGGCCGCGGAGCGTCCAGGCGCGATGGCCGCCGTGCTCGGCCTCGAGGACGCTGTCGTCGAGCAGCTCTGCGCGGGGATCGAGAACGTGTGGCCGGCCAACTACAACTGCCCCGGCCAGGTGGTCGTCTCGGGCGAGAACGCCGCTGTCGATCTTCTGCTCGAGCGCGCCGGGGAGGCTGGCGCGCGCAGGACGGTCAAGCTCCGGGTGAGCGGCGCCTTTCACAGTCCGCTCGTCGAAAGTGCGGCCAAGCGACTGCGGCCGGCGCTCGAGTCCGTGACCTTCAGCGAGCCGGCGACCCCCTTCATGTCCACCGTCACCGCCCGCGTCGAGGACGCCCAGACGCTCGTCGACCTGCTCGTCCAACAGTTGACGGGGCCGGTCAAGTTCACCCAGGCCGTCCGCGGGCTCATCCAGGAGGGCGTGGAGCTCTTCGTCGAGATCGGCCCGGGCCAGGTGCTGAGCGGCCTTCTGCGCCGTTGCGACCGCTCGCTGAAAGCGGTGTCGGTCGGGGACCCCGAGTCCCTGCGCCGCCTTCAGGAGGCGCTTTCTGCCGCCTAGTGGCTTCGGATCGCTCGAGGGCAAGGTCGCCCTCGTCACCGGTGGCTCGCGCGGGATCGGCGCCGCTATCTCGCGAGAGCTCGCGCAGGCGGGGGCCAATGTGGCTGTCAACTATCGGTCGGGCCAGGAGGCTGCGGAGGCGATCGCTGGTGAGATCGGGGGCCTCGCGGTGCAGGCCGACGTCTCGAGCCCCGAGCAGGCGCAGGCGCTGGTCGAGCGCGTGGAAGGCGAGCTCGGCGACGTCGATGCGCTCGTCAACAACGCCGGCGTCACGCGCGACACGCTCATCGCCCGCATGAGCGACGAGGATTGGGAAGTCGTCGTCGACACGAACCTGCGTGGCACGTTCAACACGTGCCGGGCCGTCGCTCGCAAGATGCTCCGCCGCAAGACCGGCTCGATCGTGAATCTCTCGAGCGTCGTCGGGGTACACGGGAATCCCGGCCAGGCGAACTACGCGGCGTCGAAGGCGGGGATCATCGGGCTGACGAAAGCGCTCGCGCGCGAGCTCGGCTCGCGGGGCGTGCGCGTGAACGCCATCGCTCCCGGCTACATCGCCACCGAGCTGACCGACGTGCTGAACGAGCAGCAGCGCGGGCTGATTCTGCAGAACACGCCGCTCGGTCGCCTCGGTGAGCCGGAAGACGTGGCCGGTGCGGTACGTTTTCTCTGCTCAGACGAGGCCGCTTTCATCACGGGCGAGGTGTTGCTCGTGGACGGCGGCTTGGGGATGTAGGGAGAAGAGCTTGAGCACCAACGGAAGACGACGCGTCGTCGTGACCGGGGTAGGAGCTGTCACGCCGCTCGGGAACGACGCCGAGACATTCTGGAAGAACCTCACCGCGGGGGAGAGCGGCGCTGCGCCGATCCAGCAGTTCGACCCCTCGGACTTCGCCGTGCACTTCGCGTGTGAGCTGAAGGACTTCGACCCGACGAACTGGATCGAGTACCGCAAGGCCCGCAAGATCGATCGCTTCGCGCAGATGATCATCGCCGCCGCGCGAATGGCCGAAGAGGACTCCGGACTCCAGATCGAGCCCGAGACCGCGCGAGTCGGTGCCTCGGTCGCCACCGGCATCGGCGGCCTCAAGGCGTTCCAGGACTGCTACGACCAGCTGGTCAAACGCGGGCCCGACCGGATCAACCCTTTCTCGATCCCGGCGATCATCCCGAACATGGGCGCGGCCTGGGTGTCGATGGAGCTCGGCACTCGAGGCCCGCTGTGGTCGGAATGCACCGCGTGCGCGGCGTCCAACATGGCCATCGGCCAGGCGCTCGACGACATCCGTCTCGGCCGCGCCGACGCGATGCTCGCCGGAGGCACCGAGGCGGGGATCACGAAGGTCGGCATCGGAGGATTCGGCGCCATGCGCGCGCTCTCGCGCCGCAACGAAGCGCCCGAGAAGGCAAGCCGGCCCTTCGACGCAGAGCGTGACGGCTTCGTGATGGGAGAGGCCGGTGGCATCCTCGTCCTCGAGGAGCTCGAGCACGCGAAGAAACGCGATGCGAAGGTCTACGCCGAGCTGGTCGGCTACGGGATCTCCTCCGACGCCCAGCACATCACGGAGCCCGACCCGACGGGGCAGCATCCGGCGCGCGCCATGCACATGGCGATGGACGACGCGGGGGTGACGTCAGATCAGATCGACTACATCAACGCCCATGGAACCTCGACGCCGCTCGGTGACGCGAGCGAGACGCGCGTGATCAAGATTGCGCTCGGCGAAGAGAAGGCTCGCAAGACCCCGATCTCCTCCACCAAGGGCGCGACGGGACACTGTCTGGGCGCCTCCGGCGCGATCGAGGCCATCATCTCCGCCTTCGCGGTCCAGCGGGACGTCGTCCCGCCGACGATCAACTACGAGCACCCGGACCCCGAGTGCGACCTCGACTACATCCCGAACGAGTCACGTGAGTGGGACACCGAGTACTCGCTCTCGAACAACTTCGGGTTCGGCGGGCACAACGCCTGCCTCGTCTTCAAGAAGTTCAAGGGTTAGCGTGGCCGAGCGCTGGGCCACGTTCGACTGCTATGGCACGCTGATCGACTGGAACGGCGGGATCGCCGCCGCCCTCGTTTCCCTCTGGCCCGAGGAAGACCCCGACCGGCTGCTCGAGCGCTACCACGAGATCGAGCCCCGGGTGCAACTCCAGGGCGCCCTCCCGTACCGCGAGGTGATGCGGCAGGCCGTCGTCCTCCTCGCAGGCGACGAGGATCTGCCGCTTGCCGCGGAGGACGAGTACAGGCTGGCCGACTCCCTGCCCTCGTGGCGTCCATTCCCCGAGGTGCCGGGGGCGCTCGCCGAGCTACGCGGCCGCGGCTTCCGGCTCGCGATCCTCTCGAACACGGATCCGGACCTCCTGGACGCATCGCTCGAGCGGATCGGGGTCACGATCGACGGTCGCGTGACCGCCGCCGAGGCCGGCTCGTACAAGCCGGCCCCTGGTCACTGGGAGTACTTCTTCGACCACCACGACGCGGACCGCGATCAGCACGTCCACGTTGCCGCGAGCCTCTACCACGACATCGAGCCCGCGGCGCAGCTGGGCCTCAGAGCGATCTGGATCAACCGGCTGCACGAGACGAGTGACCTTCCCCGCGAGGCCGAGCTGAAGGATCTCGCTCGGCTCCCCGAAGTCGCGGACGACCTCGTTCCTGCCGCTACAGTCTTGGAGTGATCCCCCCGGCCGCGCCCTCCAGCCCGCTGGACGGCTGCAAAGCTTCGCCGGGCGGCGTCCTCAGTCACCTCCAACGCATCCGCGTTGAGAATGACGGGCTCCCTGCGTGTAACTCGACGCGGACGCGTATCGCTTTTCACGCGTCAGCGACCTGGCCGCGCGACCGGAGGAATCACTAGGTGTCGCATCTGCGGGCACGGTGCCCTGACTGCCGCACTCTGACGGCTGTCGCACTCGGTGCAGGCGAGTACGAATGCCACTCCTGCGGGCGCGCGTTTCCAGCCGGCCTTGTCCGCGTGCCGCGAGCCTGGGGGGAAGGTGGCGAAGAGATGATCGAGGCCGCGTTCCTGCCGTTGCCCTACCCCGAAGCGGCGGTCGTCGACGAGGACACCCTCACGGAGCAGAACCTCGCTCTGGCAGCCTCGCTTCCCGAGCGGCCGATCGTCCTCGGCGGCTGCTGCTGCGCCCACGTGGGCGCCGTGGAGGGCCTCGCGACTCGGTTCGGAAGGCTGGCCGTGACCTGGTTCGACGCACACGGTGACCTGAACACTCCGGAGAGCTCGCCCAGCGGGAACCAGTGGGGCATGCCGCTCCGCATGCTGCTCGACTCGGGCACGGTCTCGCCGGAGGACACCGTCCTCGTCGGAGCGCGGAGCCTCGATCCACCGGAGAAGGAGTTCATCGCCGCAACGGGCCTCCGGTGCGGGCTGGACGAGGTGGGCGCCGCTCTCGACGGGGTCGACGCCGTCTACGTTGCTTTCGACTGCGATGTGCTCGACCCGGAGGACGAAGTCGCTGCGTACATGCCCGAGCCGGGCGGGCTCTCCGTCTCCGAGAGCACGGACATGCTGGCCGGGATCGCCACCGCCAGGCCGCTCGCCGGCGTCGGTCTCACGGGCCTCTCCGCCCACCCTCGCAACGTCGGCGCGCTCGCACGAGTCTGCGCCGCGCTGGGCCTCTAAGACGAGGCCGTAAGATACGGCGGCCATGGCTAGCCGGATCGACGTGTCCATCGAGCATCGCGGACCCGAGCCCGAGCCGCAGGGCAAGCATCCGAACACCTGCCCCAGCTGCCACTCGCACTACAAGGACGAGGAGCTCGAGGCCAATCTCCGAGTCTGTCCCCAATGTGGTCACCACTTCCCCGTGCCGGCCCGCGACCGGGTCAACCAGCTCGCGGACCGGGGGACTTTCGAAGAGGCCGACGCGGCGCTCCGTTCGGCCGACCCTCTCGGCTTCTTCGATCTGCGGGCTTACACCGAGAGGCTCGCCGAGGCGGAAGTCAGCACAGGACTCGGCGACGCGATGATCGCCGGTAGCGCCATGATCGAGCGGAGGCCGTGCGAGCTCGCAGTGATGGACTTCGGCTTCATGGGGGGCTCGATGGGAAGCGCGGTGGGCGAGAAGTTCGTGCGCGCCTGCGAGCGCGCAGCCGACCGGCGCGCCCCGCTCGTCTGCGTGACCGCCTCCGGAGGCGCACGCATGCAGGAGGGAATCCTCTCCCTGATGCAGCTTCCCAAGACGGTCTCCGCGGTGGACGAGCTTCGCGAGACCCCCACGGCCTTCATCTCGGTCATGACTCATCCCACCACGGCAGGCGTGCTTGCGAGCTTCGCCAGCCTCGGGGATCTCATCGTCGCCGAGCCCGGCGCGCTGCTGGCCTTCACCGGGCCGAGAGTCGTTCAGCAGACGACGCGCGAGAAGCTGCCCGAGGACTTCGGCCTTGCGGAGTCGAACCAGCGCTTCGGGCACGTCGACGCGATCGTCCCACGCCTGGAGCTGCGGCCGTACCTGGGCCGGATTCTGACGTTGTTCGAGCGCCGTGGCGACTGAGGAAGGCACTCAAGGCGCAGTCGAGCAACTGAAGCTGCGCGAGCGGCTGGCCAAGCTGCGAGAACTGCCACTCCTGCGCGGAGTGGGCGTATCGGGCGAGATGGCGCGGCTCCAGCGGCAGATCGACCGCATCGGTGAGGAACCGACCGCCGACGAGGTCTGGCAGGCAGTCGAGCTTGCGCGCCATCAGGACCGCCCCTACACGCTCGACTACGTGGAGCGGATCTTCGACGACTTCGTCGAGCTGCACGGCGACCGGTCGCTCCGAGACGACGCCGCCCTGGTCACCGGGCTCGGGCGCTTCGACGGTCGGACGGTGGCGCTCGTCGGCCACCAGAAGGGTCGCGACATCCGCGAGCGGACGCACAGGAACTTCGGCATGACCTATCCGGAGGGCTACCGAAAGGCCATGCGGACGATGGAGGTCGCCGATCGGCACGGGTTCCCGGTGCTCACGCTCGTGGACACGCCCGGCGCCTACCCCGGAGTCGTCGCCGAGCAGCACGGACAGGGGGGCTGGATTGCCCGTTCGCAGCTCGCGATGCTTCGCCTCCGCGTGCCGAGCGTCGCCTGCATCATCGGGGAAGGGGGCTCCGGGGGCGCGGTTGCGATCGCCGTTGCAGACCGTGTGCTGATGCAGGAGAACGCGATCTACTCGGTCATCTCCCCAGAGGGATGCGCGGCGATTCTCTGGCGTGACGCCGGCGAGGCGAAGAAGGCCGCCGCAGCGTTCAAGCCGGACGCCGTCCATTGCCTCGAGCTCGGGGTCGTCGACGCCGTCGTGCCGGAGCCGCCGGGCGGCGCGCACACCGATCCGGATGAGGCCGCCCGCCTGCTCGGGGCTTCCCTTCGAGAAGCCTTATTGGATGTGGAAGGCGTGGATTCTCGTGAACGCCGCCGCGCCCGTCACCAGAAATTCCGCGATATGGGCGTGTTTCTGGAGTGAACGGACGGTCATCGCCCGTCCACAGCATCCACAGAGTTTTCCCCGCTCTCGCCGGTCTTTTCACCATGGCCTTGAGGCCGGTATCGCTACCGGCCTCAAGTGCCAACCCCCCCTGGTCGGCAGAGAAGTCGCAAAGGAGCCTTCTCGGGATGCCTTGTACCCAGGGGCGATCCCACTAAACCCTTCGCCGTTCAAAAAGCGCCGGCGCGAGGCATGCTAGGGCGGTGGCGCGCCTACGAGAGTACGAGCGCAAGCGGGACCGGAAGAAGACGCCGGAGCCGTTCGGGGGCGACGGCCGGCGCCGCAAGAAGCCCATCTTCGTCGTCCAGCGCCACGACGCACGCAGATTGCATTACGACTTTCGCCTCGAGCGCGACGGCGCGCTCGCGAGCTGGGCTGTTCCGAAGGGGGTCCCGCTCGAGCCCGGTCAGCGCAACCTGGCGGTGCACGTCGAGGACCACCCGCTCGAATACGCGACCTTCGAAGGAGAGATCCCGAAAGGCCAGTACGGCGCCGGCCAGGTCGAAGTCTGGGACAACGGGACCTACGAGCTGGTCGAGGAGAAGAAGGACGGTGGGCTGACCGTTCGCCTCGAGGGCAAGCGGCTGCAGGGCCTGTGGGCCCTCGTCCCCGCGAAGCTCTCGGGCGACGAGAAGAACTGGCTCCTGATCAAGAAGCGCGACGAGGCCACGGCCGAGCGCACGCATCGCCGCTACACACCGATGCTTGCCTCTCTGGCCGAGAAGCTGCCGGCGGCGAGAGGGTGGCTCTTCGAGGCGAAGTGGGACGGATACAGGACGGTCACGTACGTGACGAACGGCGATGCAGAGCTTCGCACCCGCAAGGACCAGGACTACACGGAGCGCTTTGCCGCAATCGCCGGGGCCGTGCCGCGTGCCCTCAGGACCTCGAACTGCGTCCTCGACGGGGAGGTCTGCGCGATCGACGAGGAGGGGCGCACCAGCTTCTCTGCGATGCAGAAGGGCGGTTACCCCCTCGTCTACTACGTCTTCGACCTGCTCGAGCTCGAGGGCGAGCCGCTGATCGACCTCCCCTTCGTCGAGCGGCGCAAGCGCCTGGAGGAGATCCTCGACCGGCGCCACAAGACGATTCAGCTCTCCGAGGCCTTCGACGACGGCAGGGCCCTCGAGCAAGCGGCGCTCGAGCAGGGCCTCGAGGGCGTGATGGCCAAGCGGGCGCAATCGCGCTACGAACCTGGACGCAGGAGTCGTGACTGGCTGAAGGTGAAGCCCGGCAAGCAGCGCCAGGAGTTCATCATCGCCGGCTTCACGCGGGGACAGGGTCGCCGCTCGGGGCGGCTCGGGTCTCTCGTCCTCGCAGTCAACCAGGGCGGCGAGCTCCGCTACGTCGGCAACTGCGGCACCGGGTTCACGGAGGATGAGATCGACAGGCTGCTGAAGCTCCTGAGGCCACTCGAGCGCGCGGGCTCCCCCTTCCCGAACGTCCCGAAGATGCCCCGCGTCAAGAAGGGGGACGTCATCTGGGTCGAGCCGAGGCTGGTGTGCGAGGTGGAGTTCGTCGAGTGGACGCACGACGGTCATCTCCGTGCGCCCTCCTACCAGGGCCTGCGCGACGACAAGGAGGCAGCCGAGGTGCGCCCTGAGCACCCGATCGAGACCGAGATTCGCCAGGGCAAGCGGGTGCTCAAGCTCTCCAATCTCGACAAGGCCTACTTCCCCGACGAGGGCATCACCAAGGGGGACCTGCTGGCGTACTACCGCGACGTCGCCGACGTGCTCGTCCCCCACCTCAAGGACCGGCCGTTCACGATGAAGCGCTACCCCAACGGCATCAAGGAGGACTTTTTCTTCCAGAAGGACGCGCCCAAGGGAATGCCCGAATGGATCGCGCGGAAGGCGTTCCGCGCCACCTCGCGGCAATCCCGGCAGAAGCGGATGATCACCTACCCGCTCGTGAACGATGAGCTCGCGCTCCTCTGGATGATGAACATGGGGTGCATCGACATGAACGTCTGGTACTCGCGGGTCGACAAGCCAGAGCGGCCGGACTTCGTGCTCTTCGACCTCGACCCCTCTCCCGACGTCGGCTTCAAGGAGACCGTCCAGGTTGCGCTCCTCATCAAGGAGGTCCTCGACGCGCTCGAGCTCGAGGGCTACCCCAAGACGAGCGGTTCGGACGGGATCCACGTGCTCGTGCCGATCCAGCGGCGGCACACCTTCGCCGACACACGCGAGTTCGCCGAGATCGTCGCCAAGACGCTCGAGCGCACGCACCGCGGGCTCGTGACCACCGAGTGGTCGAAGTCCAAGCGCCGCGGCGTGCTCATCGACGCGAACCAGAACGGGGAGGGGAAGACGATCGCCTCGGTTTACTCCGTTCGCCCGCGAGAGGGCGCGCCCGTCTCGACCCCGTTGCGCTGGGACGAGGTGAACGAGAAGCTCGACCCGGCCGGCTTCACCATGGAAGTCGTCCTGGGACGCATCCGGCGCGACGGCGATCTGTTCGCGCCCGTGCTGCAGGGCGGTCAGTCGCTCGGCGCGGCGCTCAAGCGGATTCGCTGACGCCAAAGAGAGCCAGGCACGTTTCGATCCCCGCGATCTCGACGGGAATCGGCGAGTGCCAGGCGGTCCGCTCGATCCGGAGGTCGTACTTGTCCTGCGGCTGACCACGTGGAGCGCTGGTGCTCGTCCCGGTGACCTCGTAGCCGAGCTTCTCCGAGACGCGCTTCGACGCCTCGTTCCCAGACATCGAGGCCGAGATCGCCGCCTTCGCGCCGAGCTCTCGAAAGGCCAGCTCGAGCACGGCTGAGCGCATTTCCGTACCGAGGCCCTGACGCTGAAATCTCTGGCCCAGCCAGGATCCGGTGCCGACCTCTCTGCTCGAGGCGAAGTTCTCGGCACCGACCGTCTGGGAGCCGATCGGGCGTTTGTCGAGGAAGACGATGAGGTTGAGCGACCACTTCTCGGGTCGCCATTCGCGGAGGGCGTTCTCGTGAAACTCGACGAAGCTTTCGACGAACCCCTCCTCTTCCCTTTGATCCGTCCAAGGGACCTCAAAAGGCATTTCCTCGGGAGGATGGATTCCCTCTCGGGCAAGGTTCCCGAGGTCGACGAGCTCCTCCCGGCTGGCGAGCCGCAGCTCGAGCCTCGGGGTACGCAGCCCGAGCGCATAGAGCGCCGCAGTGGTCACGGAGCTCTTTCGCTGAGCAGGAACGCGTACTTCTCGCCGATGCCGTCGAAGCCGAGGCGGCGGTACATCTCCTTGGGCCAGTCCCGGGCGTCGGCCACGAGGAAGATGAAGTCGTGGCCCATTGCGTGGGCCTCTTCGAGCGCCTTCATGACGACCGCGCTTGCATGACCTGCGCCGCGGTGCTCGGGCAGCGTCCCGACGTCCTCGATCTGGGCCGTGCGACCGTCCGAGAACAGGTCGGTCGAGCTGACGGGCTGCCCGTCCACGAGCACCGCGAAATGACGGGCGTTCCCCGCGGCGGAGAAGCGTCGGTCCGACTCCCCGATCTGACGCATCACCTCGCCGTCGAGCTCGCCGAGCCACTCGCCCAGGATGGCCTCGCGAATGGGCCGGAGAGCCTCGCGTTGCACCTCGACGACGCCGGTCGTGTCGATGGGTCTCTTCGGTTCCCGGCGGGGAACCATGAACAGGAAGATGTCGGGCTTCCAGCCCAGGTCGACGAAGCCGGCCTCGAGCGACCGGCCCGCGCTCTCGTCGTGGATGGAAACCCGGCGGTGCTCGAGCCCTGCCTTTCCCTGCAGGCGCTCGGCCTCGGCGGCGATCTCCTCCGCGGTCGGGCCAGGCTCTTCCACCCGCAGGAGGTTGAGCGACCAGACCACCGGCAAGGAGTCGGTGAAGACCGCGGTCCCGAGCGGGACTCGCTCGATGCGCTCCGCTGCGGACTCCAGGAGAGCGTCCTCGAAGGCGACGGCGCGGTCGAGCTCAGTCGTCATCGCGGAGTGGAGCCGGGTGGCCGAGCATTCCGAGCTCGGCGATGTCACGCCGGAAGAAGAGAGAGACCGTCCAGTCCGTGACGACGCGGAGCTTCCGGGTGAGAAGTGGCAGTTGGTAGAGGTGGTAGGTGCGCGTGATGAACCAGCCCAGGAAGCCGCGGAACCGCAGTCCGACGACGTCTGCGATCCCCTTGTGGCGCCCGAGCGTTGCGACCTGGCCGAGCATGCGGTACCTGTAGGGCCGCGGGCTGCCCTTGAGGTTCTTCGCCAGCCGGCGGGCCTGGCGGAGAGCGTGTTGGCAGGTGGGAGGGTCGAACTGGCCCGGAGTCGCCTCGTTCGGCACCGCGGCGCAGTCGCCGAGCGACCAGACCTGCTCGACGCCCTGCACTTTCAGCGTCGAGTCGACGACGACCCGGCCACGCTCGTCGAGCGGAAGCCCCAGCTTGCCGAGCAGTGGATTCGCCTTGACTCCTGCGGTCCAGACACAGGTCTCCGTCTCGAGACGGCTTCCGTCCGAGAGCGTCACGGCGTGCGCCTCCACGGATTCGAGCGTAGTCGAGACGCGAATGTCGACCCCGCGCTTCCAGAGCTCACGCGCGGCGTAGTCCCCCAGGCGCCGGGGGATCTCCGGCAGGATCTTCGGCGCGGCGTCGACGAGCACCCAGCGTTGTCGCACGCCCTTCAGCCGCGGGTAGAACCGCGCGGTGTCGCGGAGAAGGTCAGAGAGCTCGGCGAGGGCCTCGACCCCGGCATAGCCGGCGCCCACGAAGACGAAGCTGAGGTGGCGCTTGGCGTCATCGGCGGTCAACGCCGCGTCGGCCAGCTCCAGCTCTCTCAGCACGTGGTTGCGCAGATAGATGGCGTCGGTCAGGCTCTTGAAGCCGAGGCCGTGCTCGGCCAGGCCCGGAATCGGGAGCGTTCTCGCCACGGCTCCGAGGGCGACGACCAGCCGCTCGTAGTGGATCTCGGCGGGGCCGACCTCGGTCTCGACTCCGAGCACGCGCTCTTCCAGGTCGAGCGTGACGGCCTTGCCGAGGACGAGCTCGGCGTTGCGGCACATCATCCTGAGCGGAACGACGACGTGACGTGGCTCGAGCGTTCCCGAGGCGGCCTCGGGGAGGATGGGCGTGTAGAGCATGAAGTTCTCGCGGCTCACGATCGTCGATCCGAGCTTGCCGAGAAGGCGCGCGACGTAGGCGCCCGCGAAGCCGCCGCCGAGCACCAGCGTTCCGCCGTATGCCTCCCGCCGTTGCATTGGCTCAGCTCTTGTGCGTTATCAGCATCCGGCGCAGGAGCGCCAGGGCGCCGGCCTTGTCGAGGAACTCATTGAGGTTCCCGCACTTGGGCGACTGGACGCATGAGGGACAACCGCTTTCGCAGGGACAGCCCGCGAGCAGGCGCTCGGTGTCCGCGACCCAGCCTTCGAGCTGGTCGTAGCCGCGTCGGGCTATTCCGACCCCGCCCGCATGGCCGTCGTAGATGAAGACGGTTGGGCGTCCGGTCTGGAAGTGGAGGTTCGTCGAGAGGCCTCCGATGTCCCAGCGGTCGCACATGGCCCAGAGCGGGAGCAGCGCGATCATCGAATGCTCGGCGGCGTGGAGGGAGCCGAGCAGGCGCTCGATCGCCTCGAGCCCTTCCAGCATCCATGGCTGGGGGAGGTACCAGACCGCTTCCGTCTCGAAGGACGTCTCCGGGAGCTCGAGGGCGACGAGCTCGAGCGTCGCCTGGTCGCGAATGCCCTTCTTCTGGTAGGCGACGACCTGCTCGGTGACGCTCACCCTGCCGAACGAGACCTCCATTCCGAGCCGGGTCTCGGTGAGCTCGGCCTGTTCGATCGCGGTGGTCGTCTCTTTCTTCGGCTGGGTGTAGTAGTCGCTCCGAAACGCCTCCACGAAGGCCGTTCGCCCTTCGAGGTCGAGCTCGAGGACGCGGTACGACTCACCCAGGTGGAGGTAGATAGCGCCCTCGTGGACGGTCGTGTACGCGCGCTCGCGCTCGACGATCCCGAGGATCGTTCCCGTCCCGAAGTCGACCACCGAGAACGAGTCCGGGGTTGCGGAGCGGAGTGAAAAGCGAGCCGCCGGATAGTCCCGCCCGCCCCAGACGAACCCGGCTTTCGTCCGCTTCAGCTCGCCCTTCTCGGCCAGGGCCTCGGCACGCTCGAGCGCCTCGGGCCCCAGGTAGGGCACGTCGCGTTCGTCCAGCGGGGCCTCGAAGGCGGCAGAGCAGACGTGGCCGTCCAGCACGCGAGGGTTGGCGTGGTCGAGGATGGCCGCCTCGACCTGACGTCCAAGCAGCGCTTCGGGCTCACGCATGAAGAACTGGTCGAGGGCGTCCTCGCTCGCGACGAGCACGGCGAGTCCCTTGGCGCGACGGCCGGCCCGCCCCCATTGCTGGCGGAGGCTGGCGACCGTCCCCGGGAACCCGACTGAGATGGCGCAGTCGAGCAGGCCGATGTCGATTCCCAGCTCGAGGGCATCGGTGGCGGTGACTCCGAGGAGCTCACCCTCGACCAGGCGGCGTTCGATCTCGCGCCTCTGAGCTGGCGTGTAGCCGGCGCGATAGGGCGAAAGTCGCTCTGCGAGCTCCGCTCCCACCCGCTCGCACGCGAAGCGGTGGATCAGCTCGGCGGACTTGCGCGACTTGGCGAAGCAGATCGTGCGGAGGCCGCGCTGGACGAGATCGCCCAGCAAGCGAGAGGCCTCTCCGAGCGCGCTCGCGCGGAGCTGCAGTTGCTCGTCGATCACGGGTGGATTCCAGAAGGCGATCGCGCGTTCGGCGCGAGGCGCGGCGTCGTCGCCGATGACACTCGCTTCGAGCCCGAGGAGCGAGCCCACGAGCTCGCCCGGGTTGGCGATCGTCGCCGAGGCCAGCAGGAACTGGGGCTCCGCACCGTAGATCGAGGCCGCCCGCCGCAGCCGCCGCAGGACGTTGCCCACGTGCGAGCCGAAGACCCCGCGGTAGACGTGCGCCTCGTCGACGACGACGTAGCGGAGGTTCTGGAGCACGTCTCCCCAGCGGTCGTGATGCGGGAGCACTCCGACGTGGAGCATGTCCGGGTTCGTGAGGATCACGTTGGCCCACTTGCGGATCTGCCAGCGACGCTCCGTCTCCGTGTCGCCGTCGTAGATCGCCGGCCGAAGGCGCGGGACTCCGTAGGAGGAGAGCGCGCGCGCTTGGTCCTGCGCGAGGGCTTTCGTGGGGTAGAGGTAGAGAGCCCGGAGCTTCGGCTCGGCTGCGAGAGCGTCGAGCACAGGGAGGTTGAAGGCGAGGGTCTTCCCGCTTGCAGTTCCGGTCGAGACCACGAGGTGCTCGCCGCGCGAGGCTGCCTCGAACGCTTCGGCCTGGTGGCGGTAGAGGCCGCTCAGCCCCCGTGCCTCAAGCGCGGCGCGGACGCGCGGATTCAGCCCCTCGGGAAAGGGGACGATGTCCGGCTGCCTGGCAGGGACCTCTGTCGTGTAGGCGAGCTCCTCGCCCGCCAGGAGGTCGTCCCACACTGCTGCGACGGTCGCCACGGAACCCGATGCTAGCCTCATCCCGAAATGGTGCCCCGCTGTCTCACGATCGCCACGTCCGACTCCGGCGGCGGCGCCGGCATCCAGGCCGACCTGAAGGCGTTCGCGCGCCTCGGCTGCCACGGGATGAGCGCGATCGTCGCCCTGACTGCGCAGTCGACGACCGAGGTGCGCTCGGTGCACGAGGCGCCGCTCGAGTTCATCCGCGACGAGCTCGAGGTGCTGTTCGACGACATCGGCGTCGACGCGGCCAAGACCGGGATGCTCTTCAGTGCGCCAGTCGTCGAGACGGTGGCCGCATTCCTTTCCGACCATCCCGTGCCCCTCGTGGTCGACCCTGTGATGGTCGCCGCATCCGGCGCGAAGCTCCTGCAGGACGACGCGGTCTCCGTGCTCGTGGAGCGGCTCTTCCCGCTCGCGACCGTGGTCACGCCGAACCTCCACGAGGCGTGTGCGCTCGCCGCAGTTCCCTACTCGGACGACGCGAGTCGAGAGGAGCTCGCTGAGGCCGTACACACGCTGGGTGCATCGGCGGTGATCGTCACGGGAGGCCACGGGAGCGAGGCGGTGGACTGGCTGTTCGATGGGGACCACCACACGCCCATTCCGGTTGAGCGTTTCGGGGACGCGGCGACGCATGGCGCCGGCTGCACCCACTCGGCGGCGCTGACCGCCCTTCTTGCCCGCGGCGAGACGCTCGAGGAGGCGGCGCGCTGGGCGGCGCACTTGGCGTCGGTAGCCGTGCGCTCCGGTCTAGCCGACATCGGCGCCGGCTCCGGGCCCGTCGACATCTTCGGTCTTGAAGCACCTGTCAGAACTGGGTGAGCTCGGGCTCCTCGCGGAGCTCGAGCGGCGTGGCCTCGTTTCCGGGTTGGACGCGGAAGGCGCGGTCCTTTCCGATGGCCGCGTCGTCACGCAGGACACGGTCGTGGAAGGCATCCACTTTTCTCTCGGTACGACGTCCTGGCGGGGCCTCGGTTACAAGGCCGCCGCGGTCAACCTGAGCGACCTCGCCGCGATGGGCGCCGAGCCGGAAGGCCTCGTCGTGACGATCGCGGTCGAGACCGAGACCGAGAGCACAGCGATCACTGAGCTCTACGAAGGCCTGAACGAGCCCGGCGTTCCGGTGCTGGCGGGCGACCTGTCCTCGTCGCCCTTCGCGGCGCTGACGGTCACGGCGCTCGGCCGTAGCGAGCGGGTTCCAGGGCGCGCGGGCGCGCTTCCGGGCGACGTCCTGGTCGTCACGGGGCCGCTCGGGGGCGCTGCGGCGGGCTTCTATGCCCTCAGCCGAGGCCTAGCGGGCTTCGACGAGCTCGTGGAGCGCCAGCTCCGTCCTCCCTTCCGGCTCGAGGAGGGCAGAAGACTGGCACGGTCCGCCCATGCTGTGATCGATCTCTCCGACGGAATCCTCCGGGACGCCGGACGGATCGCAGAGCGCTCCGGCGTCAGGCTCGTCATCGATCCGGAATCAGTTCCGGTCGAGCCGCGGGCCGCCGAGCTCGCCGAACTTCCCTTCTGGACGATGGGCGAGGACTACGAGCTCCTGGCTGCCCTCGCGCCTGAGGACGCGCGAGCGAGCGGATTCCCGGTCGTCGGGCACGTGGAGGAGGGCTCCGGGGTGGAGCCCGAGCTACCGAAAGCCGGCTGGGACGCCTTCCGCGGCTAGCTCAGGCCGCTTCCGAGAGCCAGCGCTGCCAGGCGCCTTCGTAGTGGCTCTTCGAGCGCGCCCCGATGACCGTGTCCTGAGGTTCCCCGTTCTCGAACAGGATCACCGTGGGAATGGAGAGGACGTTGTAGCGCGAGGCCGTAGCGGGGTTGTCGTCCACGTTCAGCTTCATGAAGACGACGCGGTCTCCGTGCTGGCCCGCCAGATCGTCGAGGATGGGGCTGACAACGCGACACGGGCCGCACCACGGCGCCCAGAAGTCGACCACCACCGGACGATCCGACTGTAGGACCTCGCTCTCGAAGGTCGCGTCGGTGACCTCCCTGACCATGCCCTCACTATAGCCAGAGCTAAAGACGGCCCAGCAGTGCTCGCAGACGGAGCGCCGGCACCTTCGTCACCGCCTCGAAGACGATGCCGCGGGTCATCTTCGACGTGCCCGTCTCACGGTCCGCGAAGATGATCGGGATCTCGACGACCCTCGCTCCTTTGCGAAGCGCGCGGTAGGTCGTCTCGATCTGAAAGGCGTAGCCCTTCGTCGTGATCCGCTCGAGCCCGATGTCCTCGAGCACGACGCGGCGGAAGCACTTGAAGCCGCCGGTGAGATCGCGGATGCCGACGCCCAACAGGACCCGCGCGTAAAAGGAGCCGAAACGGCTGACGATCCGGCGCCCGAGCCCCCAGTTGCTCGTTCCGCCGCCTTTCACATAGCGGGAGCCGAGCGCCAGGTCGGTGTCCTGCGTCGCTGCCACGAGGCGGGGAAGATCCTCGGGGTCGTGCGAGAAGTCGCAGTCCATCTCCACGATCCGGTCGGCGTCGGTGGCCAGGGCCCAGACGAAGCCGGCCAGATAGGCGGGGCCTAGTCCCTCCTTTCGCTTCCTGTGCAAGACCGAGAGGAAGCGGAACTGGCCCGTGAGGCGGTCGGCGAGCTCGCCGGTCCCGTCCGGAGAGGAGTCGTCGATCACCAGCACGCGGGCGTCGAGCTCGTGCCGGCGCACGACCTCATCGAGCGCACGGACCATTGGCTCGAGGTTCTCGCGCTCGTTGTACGTGGGCAGGCAGACGACGACCCGCACCTGCATATCATCGCCGTGTGGCTCGCACCTTGCCCTCGAACACCCAGCTCGCCGAGCAGTTCGAGCTGCTCGCCGACATGCTCGAGCTCGACGGCGCGGATGCGTTTCGCCTCACCGCCTACCGGCGTGCGGCGACTCGAATCCGGGAGTCGGCGGTGCCCGTTGCGCAGCTCGCGCAGGAAGGCAACGCCACGAAGCTCTCGGGCATCGGGACGACGATCCAGAACAAGATCCTCGAGTTCTCCGAGACGGGAGACCTGAGCGCGATCGCCAAGCTGCGGGACAAGCTCCCCCCCGGGCTCGTCGAGGTGATGCACGTGCCCGGCCTCGGCCCGAAGACGGCGAAGAAGCTCTATGCGGAGCTCGGCGTGCAATCGGCGGCGGATCTACGCCGGGCCGCGGAGGAAGGCCGGCTGGCGCCGCTCCCCGGGCTCGGCGCCAAGACGGAGGAGAAGGTGCTCAAGGCGCTGGCCAAGCCGAAGGCAAAGCTCGAGCGGAAGACCTTGCTGGGCAAGGCCCTGCCGGCGGTCGAGCGTGCCGTCGCCGAGCTGCGCGAGCATCCCGCGGCCGAGCGGGTCTCAGAGGCCGGGAGCGTGCGACGGCGCTGCGAGACCGTCCGTGACCTCGACATCATTGCCACGGCGAGCGATCCGGCAGCCCTCACGGCTCATTTCGTTAGCCTCCCCTGGGTGGCCGAGGTCGCCGCCCACGGCTCGACGAAGGCGACCGTGGTCTCCCACGACGGGCTTCGCTTCGACCTCCGCGTCGTGCCTCCGGAGAGCTACGGCAATCTGCTCCAGCACTTCACCGGCTCGAAGGCGCACAACGTCGCCCTGCGCGAGGAGGCGGTCGGGCGCAAGCTCTCCGTCTCAGAGTACGGGGTCAAGAACGTCGAGACGGACGAGGTCTTCCACGCCGCGAGCGAGGAGGAGCTGTACGACTTCCTGGGCTACCGCTGGATCCCACCCGAGCTGCGCGAGAACCGTGGTGAGCTGGCGGCGGCGCGCAAGGGCTCGTTGCCCGACCTCGTCGGGCTGGAGGACATCGCGGGCGACCTCCATTCGCACACGACCTGGTCGGACGGCCGTGCGTCGCTCGAGGAGATGGTTGACGCGGCTCGGCAGCTGGGGCGTCGCTACCTCGCCGTCTGCGATCACGCGAAGCGACTGAAGGACGGGCGGCTCGAGCGCCAGGCGGAGGAGATCGCGGTCCTGACCAAGCGAGTGCGTGGGATCGAGGTGCTCTCCGGCGTCGAGGTGGACATCCGCGCCGACGGGTCGCTCGACATGCCTGACGAGGCCCTGGGCGAGCGCGCCTGGGTGATGGCGTCGATCCACTCGGGATTCGACAAGTCTCGCGCCGAGCTCACCCGTCGGATCGAGGCTGCCATGGAGAACCCGCACGTCGACTGCATCGGACATCCGACGGGAAGGAAGATCAACCGTCGCGAGGCCTACGAGGTCGACTTCGAGGCGCTGCTCGAGAAGGCGCTCGAGACCGGAACGTTCCTCGAGATCAACTGCCAGCCCGATCGCCTCGACCTCATCGACACGCACGCACGCGCCGCGGGCGAGGCCGGTGTCCGTCTCGTAATCTCCACGGACGCGCACCGCGTGCACGAGCTCGAGAACCTCGCGCTCGGTGTGGCGCAAGCTCGGCGCGGCTGGCTGACGGTCGACCAGATCGTCAACGCTCGGCCCTGGCGCGAGGTCAGGAAGCTGATGAAGAAGCCGTGAGCGACTTTCGCCGGGACGGGGAAGCGACGCTCGCCTGGGTGGCGGATTACCTCGAGCGCGTGCGTGAGCTGCCAGTCATGTCCCGGGTCAAGCCGGGTCAGGTCAGGGAATCCCTCCCGGCGGCGCCTCCCGACCAGGGCGAGCCGTTCGAGGCGCTCTTGCGCGACCTCGACGAGAAGATCCTTCCGGGCATCACCCACTGGAACCACCCGCGGTTCCTCGCCTACTTCGCCAACACGGGCTCCGAGCCCGGAATCCTCGCCGAGCTGCTCGCCGCGACCCTGAACGTCAACGCGATGCTCTGGAGCACCTCGCCGGCCGCGACCGAGGTCGAGGAGCTCGCCGTCGACTGGCTGCGCCAGCTAGTCGGGCTGCCGGACGGCCTCCACGGCCACATCGAGGACACGGCATCGATTGCGACGATCTCTGCGCTGGCCGCCGCGCGCGAGTTGCGCCCGGGAGGGACCGTGCTCGCGTCCGAGCAGGCGAACTTCTCGGTCGAGAAGGCGGCTCGTCTCGTCGGCCTGCCCTACCGGCCGCTTCCGGTCGACGACGACTTCCGGTTGAGGCCCGAGGCAGTCGCGGCCGAGATCGACGGGGCCGCGGCGGTCGTCGCCACCTCCGGGACGACCTCGAGCACTGCCGTCGACCCCACTCCTGAGATCGCAGACCTGTGTGCGCGTGCGGATGTCTGGCTGCACCTCGACGCGGCCTATGCCGGTTCGGCCGCCGTCTGCGAGGAGTTCCGCTGGGCCCTCGCCGGCGCCGAGCGAGCTGACTCGATCGTGATCAACCCGCACAAGTGGCTGTTCACGCCGATGGATTGCTCGTGCGTCTGGACGCGGCGGCCCGAAGCGTTCTTCCACGCCTTCAGCGCCGATCCGGAGTACATGCCCGATCGGGACGCAGACGTGACCGACCTCAAGGACTACGGCCCTGCGCTCGGGCGCCGCTTCCGAGGGCTCAAGCTGTGGGCGGTGCTTCGTTGCTATGGCCGCGCAGGACTTCAGGAGCTCATCCGCGAGCACGTGCGCCTTGCGCAGCTCTTCGCCTCGTGGGTGGAGGAGACCCCCGGCTGGGAGCTCGTCGGCCGCCATGACTTCTCGGTCGTTTGCTTCAGGCGAGAGGGGAGCGACGAGGAGAACCAGGCGATCGTCGACCGTGTCAACGAATCAGGAGAGGCGTTTCTCTCCGGGACCCGTCTCGAGGGCCGCTTCGTCCTGCGCCTCGCCGTCGGGAATGCCCGGACGACCGAGAGCGACATCGCCCGCGTCTGGGAGCTTCTCCGCGAGGCTGGCTAGATAGAGCCGGTGAAGGTGTCGCAGGCGGCCGGCTTGCCGGTCTCGTAGCCGCGCGAGAACCACCTGCGTCGCTGCTCGGACGAGCCGTGCGTCCACGTCTCGGGATTGACCTGGCCCTGCGCCTTCTCCTGGATGCGGTCGTCGCCGATCGCGGCGGCGGCGTCCAGCCCATCGTTGATGTCCTGCTGAGTCAGGTCGACGACGAAACCTGTTTCGACCGCGTGTGCGGCCCAGACCCCCGCGTAGCAGTCGGCCTGGAGCTCGGACCGGACTGCGCGGCTCTCCGGTCCCTGCGTATCGTTGCCGATCCGGTCGAGGATCCCGAGCTGATCCTGGACGTGGTGGCCGTACTCGTGCGCGAGCACGTAGGACTCCACGAAGACGGTGTCGTTGGCGCCGAAGCGCGAGAGCTCGTCGAAGAAGCCGAGGTCGATGTAGACGAGCTTGTCACGAGGGCAGTAGAAGGGCCCCACCTGCGAGCTCGCGGCGCCGCAGCCAGTGTTCACCTGGTCGGTGAAGAAGACCGTGTCCACGAACTCATACTGCTGGCCGCTGCGCTGGAAGACGCCGTCCCAGAACTTCTGCACGCTGTTCACGACGGCAACGATCCGGCAGTCCTCGCGCTCGTTCGCGTCCTGCCCCGTCTTGCAGTCCTGCGAGATGGAGGAAGGCGTGTCGCCTTGGCCGACCCGCTCGCCCTGGAGCTGATCGAGCGGCCCGAGGCCGCCGCCGTTCCCGGAGAGCACTGTGACCAGCAGGTAGACGACGAGCACGACCAGCCCGAGGCCGCCGCCTCCCACGGCAAGGCCGCCGGCGCCGACTCGGCTCCCGCGGACGTCCGTGACCTGGCCCGGGTCGAGCCGGGCACCTCGTCGAAACCGCATGGCGGCTCCGTACCCGCTAGAGACGCGCGAGAAGCACACGAAGCTCCTTCGGCCCCGCAACCACGATGTCTGCGGCAGCGGCAAGGCCTACGGGAGCCTCCTCCGAGAGCACGGCCACCCGCACGAAATGCTTCAGCTCCGCGCGGGCGAGGCTCTGAAAAGCGTCGAGATCCGTTGTGTCGTCCCCCGCGTAGAGCCCCGAACGGGCTCCCGACTCCGCCACCAGCGCGCGGACGGCCGTTCCCTTGTCGGAGTCGAGAGCCGGCCTGATCTCGAGCACTTTGCGACCCCAGCGCGCGACCAATCCCTCGTCCTGCGCGCGAGCCGCGACGGTCTCGAGCTCCCTCCTCGCTGACGCCTCGTCCTCGGCCAGACGGAAGTGGTAGGCGAGGGTCAGCCCCTTGTCCTCCACCGGCAGTGCGATCTCATCGCGAAAGGCGGCGATCCTCGGTGCGAGCTCGGCTGCCCGCGGATCGAGCTCGAGCCCATGGTTCCCAACGTAGCGCGCTCTGGGAATGTCCACGAGCGCCTCTGCCTCGCGTCCCGGCCGCCCGCTGACGAAGGCGAGGAGCAGATATCGCGCCGCGAGGCGCTCGAGCTCGGCTCGCGTCTCCGCCGGCACGGCGGCGAGTTCCGGCCGGGCAACGATCGGCGCGAGGGTCCCGTCCACGTCGAAGATCAGCGCGCTCCGGTCAGGAGCCTCCCGGAGCGGCGCCAGCAAGTCGGCCGTCATCGCCGGGAGAATACGGCCGTGGCGCCTGCCCTCCCGTCCAGAGCGGTGTTCATCGGGATCGGGATCGCGGCAGGGTTCTTCAGCGCTCTTTTCGGGGTGGGGGGCGGCACCGTGATCGTCCCGCTCTTGATCCTCCTGGCCGGCTTTGCGGCGGCCGAGGCCACGGCCACGTCGCTGGCGGCCATCGGGCTGACCGCGTTCTTCGGGATGATTGCCTTCGGGATCCTCGGCGAGGTCAATTGGGGTTACGCCGCGCTCGTGGGAGTGCCGGCGATGGCGGGCACATTCGGTGGCACATGGCTGCAGCGCCGGGTGTCGTCGCGCCTGCTCGTCGGGCTCTTCAGCGCCTTGCTCTTCGCGATCGCCGTGCGGCTCTTCCTCGAATGACTGTTGCGCTCGCCATCGTGCTGGGGCTGGCCGCAGGTGTGCTCTCGGGCATGTTCGGGGTCGGCGGAGGAATCCTGTTCGTTCCGACGCTCTCGCTCGTGGTCGGCCTCTCCCATCTGGAGGCGCAGGCGACCTCCCTCGCCGCGATCATTCCCGTCGCCGCCGTCGGCGCCTGGCGGCAGAACGAATACGGCTACGTGCGCTGGCGGGCCTCGCTGACGATTGGGTTTGCTTCGGCGCTCGGAGTCGCAGGCGGGGCCGCGCTTGCGGACAACCTCTCGGACGAGACGCTTCGTCGTCTCTTCGCCTGCCTGCTCGTCGTCGTCGCGGCGCGCCTCGCCTGGTCGGTTCGGCACTAAACTCGGCCTATGTCCGCCGAGGATCTCTGGCTTCCGCTCGTCGACGAGCCGATCGGAGAGTTCGTCGCGGAGCTGCAGCGGGAGGACTCGGAGCTCGCCGCGCTGGTCGCCTCTCCGAGACGCCAGCTCGCGTTTCGCACCTTCGCCTACATCCGGGTTGGCGTTCTCCTCGGCAGCTTGCTCGTCGACCACGACGTCGAGCCGGAGGGCTCTCGAACCTGGGTGGACGAGCTCCTCGCGAACCCCGAGCACCGAGCCGCGGCGTCGGCGGAGGTGAAAGCGGTCGCCCAGGAGGTGGCCGCCGATCCCAAGCTGGCCGAGGAGGAGCCCGTCGGGCCCGACGACGAGACGCGTGAGCGCTTTCGCCGCTTCGCGAAAAAACTGGATTAGCTGCTAGCCGCCGCGCAGGGCCGCATCGGCCTTCTGCTTGAGATCGTCGACGACCGCGGCGTCTCGAAGCGTGGTCGTGTCTCCGAGCTCGTTGCCCTCGGCGATGTCCTTCAAGAGCCGACGCATGATCTTGCCGGAGCGCGTCTTCGGGAGGTCGTCTCCGAAGAGGACGACGCTCGGCCGTGCGATCTTGCCGATCTTCCGGGCAACCCACTGGCGCAGCTCTTCGCCCAGCTCGTCCGAGGGCTCCCGGCCGGTCTTGAGCAGGACGAAGCAGACGATCTGCTGCCCTCGCTGCGGGTCGGCGGCGCCCGTCGCCGCCGCCTCGGCCACGGCCTCGTGCTCGACCAGTGTCGACTCGATCTCCGTCGTGGAGAGTCGGTGGCCCGCGACGTTGATGACGTCGTCGATCCGTCCCATGAGCCAGAAGTAGCCGTCCGCGTCCCGCTTCGCGCCGTCGCCGGTGAAATAGGTCTCCGGCCCGTACTTGGAGAAGTAGGTCTCCACGTAGCGCTCGTCGTCGTTCCAGAGCGTTCTGAACATCCCCGGCCACGGCCTACGCACCGTCAGGAACCCGCCCTGGCCGCGCTCGACCGGGTTCCCCTGCTCGTCGAGGATCTCCGGCTTGATGCCAGGGAACGGAACCGTGGCCGATCCCGGCTTCAGCGTCGTGATTCCCGGGAGTGGGGTGATGAGGATGCCCCCGTTCTCCGTCTGCCACCACGTGTCCACGATCGGGCAGCGCTCGCCGCCGATGAACTTCCAGTACCAGACCCACGCTTCGGGGTTGATCGGCTCGCCAACCGTGCCGAGGAGGCGGAGCGACGAGAGGTCGTGCCGCTCCGGGTACTCGGGCCCGACCTTGACGAACGAGCGAATCAGAGTTGGCGCCGTGTAGTAGGAGTTGACCTTGTAGCGCTCCACGATCTGCCAGTGGCGATCCCAATCCGGAAAGGCCGGGTCGCCCTCGTAGAGCACGCTCGTCGTCCCGTTGTTCAGCGGCCCGTAGACGATGTAGCTGTGCCCGGTGATCCAGCCGACGTCCGCGGCGCACCACCAGACCGTGTCGTCGTGGATGTCGAAGATCCACTTGTGCGTGACCGAGACGTGGAGGAGGTACCCCGCGGTCGTGTGCTGGGCGCCCTTCGGCTTCGCGGTCGTGCCGGACGTGTGCAGGAGGAAGAGCGGATCCTCCGCGTTCATCCGCTCGGGCTCGCACTCGTCGCTCTGCTCGCCGACGAGGTCGTGCCACCACACGTCGCGCCCCTCCTGCCACGGGACGTCGTCGCCGGTCCTCCGCAGGACGACGAAACGTTCGAGCTCCGGTGCCTGTGAGGCCGCGTCGTCCGCGTTGCGCTTGAGCGGGACCTTCGCTCCCTTGCGCCAGCCCTCGTCCTGCGTGAGCAAGACCTTTGCGCCCGTATCGCGCATGCGCTCGGCGAGCGACTCCGCCGAGAACCCGCCGAAGACGACGACGTGCGCCGCGCCGAGGCGGGCGCAGGCGAGCATGGCCATCGGCAGCTCGGGAACCATCCCCATGTAGATCCCGACGCGGTCGCCCTTCTGGACGCCGAGGCTACGTAGGCCGTTCGCGAGCCGGGAGGCCTCCGCGAGGAGCTCCGAGTACGTCAGGTCTCGCGTCTCGTCCTCGGGCTCGCCCACCCAGTGGTACGCGACCTTGTCACCCCGTCCCGCCTGGACGTGTTTGTCGAGGCAGTTCCAGGAGACGTTGAGCTCGCCGTCCGCGAACCAGGTGCAGTGCGGCGGGTCCCACTGGAGCGCCTGCGTCGGCTCCTTCATCCAGGAGATGAACTCGCGGGCGAGACCGGACCAGAAGCCCTCGAAGTCGTCCTCGGCCCTGCGATAGACCTCGTCGTCCGCGATGATCGCGTTCGCCCGAAACTCTTCGGGGGGAGGAAAGGTCCGCGCCTCGTCGAGCAACGCCTCGATCGCAGCCTGCGCGTGCTTCGTCTCCATGTGCGAAGAAATATGACCGATAGCAAAGGAAGCATGCGCGGCGCTAACCTCTCTCCCGTGCGAGCGGGGACGGTTCTTGGGGTCATGCTCGCCTTGGCGATCCTCGTCGTAGGCGGTTCCGCCGGCGCGACCTCGCCACCGGCTGCCGCATCCGCCAAGGCCTTCGGCGTGCGCGTCGTTGTGCCCGGGAAAGGCACGGCGACCGCCGGCTCGATCTCGTCGCCGCCCCAGGCTGCCGCCTCGCTCCTGGGCTGGTCGTACGCGAACGGCGCCGTCTCGGTGCGAGAGATCTCCGCCGGGACGCAGGCGACCCGCTCCGGTGGTCGCAGCGTCGGGCGAGCGGGCACCTCGGTCAGCGCGATCTCCCTCTTCGGCGGCGAGATCACGGCCGACTCGGTCGACGTCGACGCCGTCTCACATGCGACAGCGAGCGTCGCGGGCGGCTCGCTCGCCGAGTCGTCCGTCACCGGCCTGACCGTCCTCGGAACTCCTGTCTCCGCGAGTGTCAACGGACGCGTGCCACTCGCCGACTGGGGTTACGCAGTCCTGCTCGAGCAGGCGGTCGTCCGCCAGAACACGAGGACTGTCCGTGGTCGCCGCGGCTTCGTCACCGGAATCCACATCCACCTGACCGCGGCGCACGGCGGGCTTCCGGCTGGGACGGAGATCTTCGTGGGCTATGCCGACGCCGCGGCCACGGCACCTAAGCCCGTGTCCGCGCCGACGCCTCCTCCCCTGCCGCAGCCTTCTCCTTCGCCCACGCCTTCACCGGCGCCTAACCCCAACCCACCGCCGGTGGTGCACCCGCCGCCTTCCAACATCACACCGCAGCTGACCGCCAACGGCTACGTCTTCCCCGTCTACGGCCCGTCGTCGTTCAGCGACGATTTCGGCAGCCCACGAGCGGACACGATCTGGCATCACGGCAATGACATCTTCGCTCCGCTTGGAGCGCCGATCCTCGCCGTCTCCGACGGCACGCTCTTCCTCGTGGGCTGGAACACGTTCGGCGGCAACCGTTTCTGGCTCCGCGACCTGCAGGGAAACGAGTTCTACTACGCCCATCTCTCGGCGTTCTCGCCCCTCGCTCGGAACGGCGCCCACGTGCACGCCGGCGATGTGATCGGATTCGTCGGCCACACCGGCGACGCCGACGGTACGCCGACGCACCTGCATTTCGAGGTCCATCCCGTCGAGCTTCTGTGGAAGGGCTACGACGGGGTCGTCGATCCCTATCCGTACCTGCTCGCATGGCGGAAGCAGACCGACCTGAAGATCGGCGGGCCCGGTTGGACGCCTCCCGGCGGGACGGCGCCCCCGCCAGCAAGTGTCCTGCTCGAGGCCGACGACATCTCGACGATGAGCGGTCTCGACCCGGGGGCCTATTCGACCCTCCTCGACATCGGTCCGCTCTTCGGCGAGGGCCCGAGCGGCCCCACAGTGGTCCAGGCCGAGCCCGCCTTCGGCCCCTAGGTCAAAGCCGCGGTGGACGGTCCAGCGAATGCTCCCGCCCCGCCGCTGGTCATGCGGAAGGCTGGGACATCACCTTCTATTCATCGGTGGAGGCTCTCAATAGGCACCTCGAGCCCTGGTACGTAGACGAGCCTGGCGTTCGCGCATGGGATGGCCGAGGTCGACGTGTCGCGCTCGCCATCGAGCGGGAAACGATCGCGCGTAGATGGAGAAACGACCACGTGCGCGAGTGGATCGGCGTTCGGGTCATCGACAGCGACCGGCAGCCGGCCACCGAACTTGCGGAGCTGCTTGCTGAGTGGCTACCGATGGTTGGGGCCCACGCACCGAATCGGTCGGACTCATTGGACGACTTGCTCGGCGCGGCCCTTAAGCACGCCGGAACGGACCCGTAACCCGCTCGGGTCCAGCCGGTTTCGAAGCATGGGATGTCGGCCGAAATCGCGGCGCAGCCGAAGATTTCGGCCGATTAACTACTTTTCGTTGGACTGGTTCTCGTAGGACGACTCAAAGGGCTGCTCTGGCCCGAACAGCTTGTCCTTGAGCCACTTGCGCGTGTCGGGGCCCGTCGCCGGGTTGAACAGCACGCCGATCGCGATCCCCATCATCAGCAGGGTCGCGTTTCGTCCGGTGTGCGAATCCTTGCCCTGGGCGCGCTTGCCCGCGGCGCGAAGCTCCTCAACCGCCTTGCGGAGCTCCTTCTGGATGTCCTTGTCACGGGCGACCTTCAGCGCCATGCCGGTCGTGCCGCGGTCGCCGAGCAGCTCGTCATAGATCCGCCGAGCCGACTCGTAGGCCCGCTTGACGTTCTCGTGCAGCTCCTCGTCCTGAGCGAGTCGCTCGACGTACGGACGGGCGGAGTCCACCGCCCCGCTCACTTTTTCGGTTGTCTTGGCCATTCGTTTCGTCCTTTCTTCGGTGTCGCGGAGAGTATCTACCCGCGGGCCGCCGAGGAAAACTCCAACACCTTGCCGTCGGGGAAGGCGGCCTCGATCACCTGGTCGATCGAATCGGCGGCCACGAACGTCATCGACTTCCGGACCTCGCGGGGTAGGTCGTCGAGGTCGCCCTCATTCTCCTTTGGCAGCACGACCGTGGTGATGCCGGCGCGCTGCGCGGCGAGCACCTTCTCGCGCACCCCGCCGATCGGGAGCACCTGGCCCGTAAGCGTGATCTCGCCGGTCATGGCGACATCCTCCGAGACCGGCCGGCCGAGCGCAAGCGAGGAAAGCGCGGTCGCCAGGGCGATTCCCGCGGAAGGCCCGTCCTTCGGGACCGCACCCGCCGGCACGTGGATGTGCACATCCTTGCCCTCGAACCAGTCGGCCTCCAGGCCGAGGTCGGAGGCGTGGCTCCGAACCCACGAGAGGGCGGCCTGGGCTGACTCGCGCATGACCTCACCGAGCTGGCCCGTGACGATCAGCTTGCCTTCTCCGGGCATGGCGGTCGCCTCGATGTAGAGGACGTCGCCTCCCACGGGGGTGACGGCGAGACCGGTCGCGACGCCGGGATCGGAGGTTCGGCGGCGCACCTCGCCCGAGAAGCGAGGGCGACCGAGCCAGGACCGAACTCGGCGCTCGTCGACCCGGACCCGCTTGCGTTTTCCGGCTGCGATCTCTGCCGCCGCTTTGCGGCAGAGGGCTGCGATCTCCCGGTCGACGTTGCGGACGCCGGCCTCGCGCGTGTATTCGCGCACGAGCAGGCGCAGAGCGTTGTCCGTGAATCGGATCTGCTCCGTGGCGAGACCGTGAGCCTCGAGCTGCTTCGGCACGAGATAGCGCTTGGCGATCCCGAGCTTCTCTTCCTCGGTGTAGCCCGAGAGGCGAATGACCTCCATGCGGTCGAGGAGCGGCGGTGGGATCGTCTCGAGCTGGTTTGCCGTGCAGATGAAGAGCACGCGGGAGAGGTCGAACGGAAGGTCGAGGTAGTGGTCGCGGAAGCTGCCGTTCTGCGCCGGGTCGAGCACTTCGAGCATGGCGCTGGACGGATCGCCGCGCCAGTCGGAGCCCATCTTGTCGATCTCGTCGATCATGAAGACCGGGTTCTTCGACTCGGCGTCGCGTAGAGCGCGAATGATCGTTCCCGGCAACGCGCCGATGTAGGTGCGCCGGTGGCCGCGGATCTCGGCCTCGTCGCGGACGCCCCCGACGGAGATGCGGACGAACTTGCGCCCGAGTGCACGGGCGATCGACTTTCCGAGGGAGGTCTTCCCGACCCCCGGTGGCCCGACGAAGCAGAGGATGGGGCCGGAGAGGTCCTCCTTGAGCTTCGAGACGGCGAGGTGCTCGATGATCCGCTCCTTCACCTTCTCGAGGTCGTAGTGGTCCTCGTCGAGGATGGCGCGTGCCTTGTCGAGATCGAGGTCGTCCTCGGTCGTCCTCGTCCAGGGCAGTGACAGGATCCACTCGAGGTAGGTGCGGATGACTCCGTACTCCGCCGCGGCCGGAGGGAGCTTCGCCAGACGATCGAGCTCGCGCCGCGCCTGCTTCTCGGCCTCCTCGGGGAGGTCGGCCTCCTCGATCTGTGCGCGGAGCTCCGCGATCTCGGCCTGCTGCTCGTCGCCCTCGCCCAGCTCTTCCTGGATCGCCTTCAGCTGCTGGCGGAGGAAGTACTCCCGCTGGGAGTGCTCCATCTCCGACTGGACCTGGGACTGGATCTTGGTGCCCAGCTCGAGCACCTCGAGCTCGCGGTTGAGGATCACCGTCAGCTTGCGCAGACGCGCCTCGACGTCGGCCTCCTCGAGCAGCTCCTGCTTCTCCTCCGTCTTCAGGCGCATCGTCGTCGTGACGAGGTTGGCGAGCGAGCTCGGGTCGTCCGCGTTGGCGGCCGCGAGCTGCAGCTCGTCGGGGAGGTAGGGGACGAGGGCGATGATGCGCGAGAAGAGCGTCTCGACGTTGCGCGCGAGCGCGTCGACCTCCTTCTCGGGGCCCTCGACGTCGGGAAAGTCCTCGAACTCGCCGACGAGATACGGATCGTCCTGGACGATTCGCGCCAGCTTCACGCGTTGAAGTCCCTGGACGAGGATCCGCAGCGTCCCGTCGGGGACCCGGATCATCTTGTGAATGACGGCCGAGGTTCCGACCGGATAGAGATCGTCGGCAGAGCGAGCGTCCTCGTCGCTCTCACGCGACGTCACGAGCGCGATCGGCCGGTCGTTGGCGACCGCCTCCTCGACCAGGCGGATGGAGCGCTCCTGGCCGATCGCGAGCGGTGTCATCGAATCCGGGAAGACGACCGTCTCTTTGAGGGGCAGGATCGGGAGAACGTTCTCCGTCAGCGCCTCGTCGTGCGTCTCCTGCTCGGAGTCCTGCGGCTCGGTGCGGGGGTCTTCGACCGTGCTCATGCGTTTCCCCTGGCCGTGATCTGGACGGTCAGCTTGCGGCTCGGACGCTCGGCGATGGGCAGCGTCACCACGAGCAGGCCGCGGACGTAAGAGGCTTCCGCTGCCTCGGCGTCGACGGTCTCCGGGAGCGAGACCTGCCGCTCGAAGCTGCCGTAGTCGATCTCCATGTGGAGGATGCGCTGCTGAGTGCTGCGCCGCCGCGCTCCGCGGACGACCAGTGTCCCGTCTGCGAGCGCCAGTTCTGTGTCGGCTGGATCGACTCCTGCGAGCTCGACGACGACGATGACAACCGGCGGATCCTCCGCGCGATAGACGTCCACGGCAGGACGAAACCCTCGTCGCGAGGCGACGAGCCGCGGAACCTGGCAGAGATCTGCGAAAAGCTCCTCCATCTCGGTCTTGAGCCGATCCACGTCCTTGCGTGGGCGCATGAGACAATCGTACCCATGGGCCGCATCCCCAAAGTCGCCGGACCGGCGGCAGCTCTCCTTCTCTACGTTTGGTTTGCAGCGGTGAGAAACGCCGACCGGGTCAAGGAGCGGAAACGGTCTCGGCACCCGGTTGACGCGCGGCGTAGCCTTCACTAACTTAGTCTGCGCTAACTGCCCCTGGGAGGAGCTTGTTCTTGGAGCGCTTGACCCGCGCGATGGTCCGCTACCGCTGGGCCGTTGTCTCGATCTGGGCCTTGATCGTCGTCGTCTCCGTGGTGGCCATGTCGGGGCTGAGCGCCCTCCTGACGAACCGCTTCACGCTTCCCGGAACCGATACCGAGCGCGCCGAAAAGGTGCTCGAGCAGAACTTCGGCCAACGAACGACCGGCTCCTTCAGCCTGGTCGTCAAGGGGCAGTCGGGCTCGGCCGAACGGCTCGTTCCGATCGTGCGTCAGCGCGCCCTGAAGGCGGCAGCCGAGCTGCCGACGGGGAAGCTGGCCGGGGTCCAGGCGGTCTCGGACTCCGTCGTGACGGCCACGATCGTGTCCAACCTCGAGCCAGCGGACGCCAAGGGCCACACCGACGACATGCGGGCCGCCGCAGGTGAGATTCCAGGAGCTCAGGTCTACGTCTCGGGCCAGGCGGCGATCGAGCACGACCTCGATCCCGTCTTCTCACATGATCTCAAGGTGGGGGAGCTCTTCATCGCCATCCCGATCGCGCTCCTCATCCTCGCGTTCGTCTTCGGGACGCTCGCCTTTCTGATCCCCTTCATGTTCAGCGCCGCGGCGATCCCCTCCACGCTCGCGATCATCTGGATCTTCGCGCACCTGATGGAGCTGACGACGTATCTCCAGAACCTCGTCATGCTCATCGGCCTCGGCATCGCGATCGACTACTCGCTGCTGATCGTCTATCGCTACCGCGAAGAGCTCCGCAAGGGCGACGGCAAGGAAGAGGCGCTCGTCCGCACGATGCAGACTGCCGGCCGAGCGGTCGTCTTCAGCGGCTCCGCGGTCGGGATCGGCCTGGCCTTGATGCTCTTCATGCCGCTGCCGTTCATGCGCGGCTTCGGAATCGGAGGCTTCGCGATCCCGATCGTGTCCGTCATCTGCGCGCTGACGCTCTTGCCGGTTCTCCTCTACTTCCTGGGCGCGAAGCTGGACCGCGTGCGTCTCGTCCCCGAGCGGGTCCTCGCGCGGCGGGACTCCGAGTACAACTTCTGGATGCGGCTGGCACGCACGATTCAGCGCCGGCCGGCCGCGTTTGCGGCGGCGACGTCGGCGGTGCTCGTGCTTCTCGCCTTGCCGGTGCTCGCGCTCCAGCTCGGGCCGGGGTCGAACAAGGGCATTCCGCAGGATCTCGAGGGCGTCCAGGGGTTGAACGTCATTTCCGACGCGATCGGCGAGGGTGCCCTGGCGCCGACCGCGATAGTCGGAGACACGGGCCGGCCCGGCGGGGTGGACTCGGCCGGCGTCCGCGCCGCGATCGGAGACGTGATCGTGGGCCTGCGGCAGGATCCCGAAGTCGCCCGCGTCACCTTCGACGATTCCCGTCAGCACGTCGACCAGACGCGCCGCTACTTCCAGATCGAGGTGATCGGCAAGAGCGAGTACGGGTCGCCGCCGGCTCTCCGCTTCGTCCACCGCCTGCGCAACGACATCATCCCGGCGGCGAACTTCCCCGAGGGCGTCCAGGTCTACGCCGGTGGGGGCCCGCCGAGCGGCGTCGACTTCCTGGACCAGACCTATGGCGCCTTCCCGTGGCTCGTGCTCGGCGTGCTCGTCCTGACGTACGTCCTGCTCCTGCGCGCCTTCCGCTCGCTGCTGCTCCCCCTGAAGGCGATCACGCTCAACCTGCTCTCGATCGGAGCTGCCTACGGGTTGCTCGTCATCTTTTTCAAGTGGGGCGGCGCCGGGATGTTCGGGCTGATCTCGTTCGATCAGATCGAGGGCTGGATCCCGGTCTTCATCTTCGCCATGGTCTTCGGGCTCTCCATGGACTACGAGGTCTTCCTCGTCAGCCGCATGCGCGAGGAGTGGGACTCGGGCAAGGCGAATGACGATGCCGTCGCGCTCGGCCTTGCCAAGACCGGGAGGATCGTCACCGCGGCCGGTCTCGTCATGTTCGCCGCCTTCATGGGGTTCGTCGCCGGTTCGATCGTCGGCCTGCAGCAGTTCGGATTCGGGCTCGCGGCCGCGATCCTGATCGACGTGACGATCGTGCGGGCCCTTCTCGTGCCGAGCGCGATGGAGCTCTTCGGCCGCTGGAACTGGTGGCTGCCCTCCGGGGTCGCGCGCGTGGTTCGGGTGAAGCCTTCTCCGCTCGCTCCGAAATCACATCCGGCGATGAGCCCCACCGGGCGGTAGGTTGTCCCGCGTGCGGCTCGAGGTGGTCGAAGGCGACATCGCCCAGCTGGACGTGGATGCGATCGCGAACGCAGCCAACAATCAGCTCTGGATGGGGGCGGGCGTGGCTGGAGCGATCAAGCGCGCAGGCGGAGGCGGGATCGAATCCGAAGCGATGGCGCAGGGCCCGGTGGACGTGGGCGAGGTCGTCGTCACCGGCGGAGGCAACCTCAAGGCGCGGAACGTCATCCATGGCGCTGTGATGGGGCAGGATCTCCTCACGAGCTCGGAGCTCGTCGCGCGCACGACGCGGCGGGTGCTCGAGGCCGCCGACGAGCTGGGGGCACGTTCCCTCGCGCTCCCCGCGTTCGGCACCGGAGTGGGCGGGTTTCCGCTCGTCGAGTGCGCCGAGATCATGGTGCGGGAGGCGGTGGCGTACGAGCCGCAGAGCCTCGAGCGGGTGGTCTTCGCGGTCTTCGGGGACGAGGCGGAAGCCGCATTCCGCCGCGTCCTCGGAAGCGCGCGGGACTAGTCCTGCTCTTCGCAGCTGGCCCGGGCCTCGTCGATCTCGCGGCGGTGGCCCTGTAGTTCCTCCGAGCGGTCGAGGTAACGGAGCGCCTGTTCGCACCTGCCCAGCTCGGCCAAGGCTTTGCCCATGTTGTAGGCGGCATACGCCTCGTAGCGGAACGCGTCCGTGTAGGTCCCCTCGAGCGTCTTGAGCGCCTTCCGCTGCGTCGAGAGGGCGTCCTGCCATTGCTCCTGCTCCAGCAGTCGAGTCGCCTCGTCGGTGAGCTGGACGGCCTCGTCGAGCGACACGGCGCCTGAGCTCGCCGAGGTCGTGGTGACGACCGTTGTGGTCACGACGGTCGTGCCCACGGTTTCCTGTGCCGTCACGGTCACGCGTCCCTGGGTCTCTGGCTTCTTCGCCGGCGTGTCGTCTCCGGAGGTCAAGACCGCGGCGACCAGGCCGGCCACGATGGCGGCGATCAATCCCGCAATGAGAAGCGGAATGACCCATGGAGCCCTTCGTCGGGGCGGGGGAGCTGTCCGCACCGTGGGCGCCGCGGCCGGCAGGAGACGGGTCGTCGCCTCGCGGCCCTCGAAGGCGTCGCGAAGGGCCGCGACGAACGCCGCGCTCGTGGGGAAGCGCACGTTCGGATCCTTGGCGAGTGCCTGCTCGAAGACGCTGTCGACGGCGCGGGGAAGATCGCTTCGTCGCTGCGAGGCGGCTGGGACCGGCTCGTTGATGTGCGCGGCGGCCTCGGCAGTGTCCGATCCGCGCTCGAACGGACGGCTTCCCGTCAGGAGCTCGTACGCGACGATTCCTAGCGCGTAGCGGTCGCTGGCCGCGGTGGTTCCCTGGCCGAGGGCCTGCTCGGGAGCCAGATAACCGGCTGTCCCGAGCACGGTGCCCGTGGCGGTCATGCCGCTCATCGGGTCGTCGGCGATTCGCGCGATGCCGAAGTCGGCGACCGCCAGCTCGTCGCGTTCGTCGAAGAGGAGGTTCGCCGGCTTCACATCGCGGTGGACGATCCCGAGCTGGTGCGCCGCGTCCAGGGCGTCTGCGGCCTGCCCGAGCCACGCCAGTGCCTGCTGGGGATCGACTGCCTCGCCTCGCGTCCGCTCGCTCAGGGTTCCACCCGGGAGGTACTCCATGACGATGAAGGGGTGGCCCTGCGACTCTCCAACGTCGAAGATGGTGACCACGTGTGGATGGCCCGAAAGCCGGGCGGCTGTCAGCGCCTCGCGCTTGAAGCGCTGGCGGAGCTGCTGGTTGCCGGCGAAGCGGTCGTCGAGCACTTTGACGGCCACGCGGCGTCCCAGCTCTTGGTCCTCCGCGAGGAAGATGCGGCCCATCCCGCCACGCCCGATCGGGCGTGGGTTCGCGTAGCGGCCGGGGAGGATGCCTTCCTGTTCGGACACAACTTCCGGTCCTAGCCGCGCTCCGAAGCGTCCAAACGTGGCGGATCAGTTACGGCCTGGTTACCGCCCCAGTCCATGCTTTCGATTCATGCTTTCCTTACCGAGTACAGCTACTTTGTCGATGGGGTCCTGACTACCGATGCGTCGTTTCCTCCTCCCGGTCGCTCTGCTTGCTGCGCTCGCGTTCGCAGCGAGCGCTTCGAGCGCAACGCTCTTCGTGGTCAAGGGAAAGGGCTGGGGTCACGGTGTCGGCCTGAGCCAGTGGGGCGCGTACGGACTCGCGCGCGGCTACGCGGTCGACCATCCCCACACGTGGCGGGAGATCATCGCCCACTACTTCCACAACACGAAGATCGGCGACCGAAGCGGCCGGGTTTCCGTCCGTCTCGTGGCCTCGGGCAACGCGGTGACCATCGGCCCAGCCTTCAAGGTGGAGGCCGGCAGCCGCTCGGTGCAGCATGCGAGCGCCTCGACGGTGACGAGGACCTCGACGGGCCGGATCAAGGTCAGCGGCATCAAGAGGACCTTCGCGAGCCCGGCAACTTTCAGCCCCACCGGGTCCGTCTTGGCGCTCGGCTCGCGCCACTACCGAGGAAACCTCAAGGTTGCCGCGGTCGGAGGCGGCGTGCGTGTCGTCAACCGGCTTCCGGTCGATTCCTACGTGCGCGGAGTCGTTACCAACGAGTCTCCCGCGGGCTGGGGCGACGTCGGCGCGCAGGCCGCGCTCGAGGCCCAGGCGGTGGCGGCCCGCTCCTATGCCCTCTGGACGGTCGCACACGGCGGTGGCAAGTGCGGAGGCTTTCTCTGCCCCGACACGAGCGACCAGGTCTACAACGGCTACGACTCCGAGACGGCGAACGGAAAGGCAGCCGTCACGGCGACCGCGGGCAAGACCGCTCTCTCCGCCGGCTCCGTGGCCGAGACGTTCTTCTCCTCCAGCTCGGGCGGGCGCACGGCGGCGTCGGTCGACACGTGGGGCGGAAACCTTGACTACCTCGAGAGCACGGCCGACCCTGCCGACCTGAATCCGGACAACCCAAATCGAGCCTGGCGCGTGCTTCTCTCCCCGAAGGAGCTGGGCCACCTCCTCGGGACTCCCAGACCGCGCGATGCGAGTGTCTCTTCACGTGTGTCTGGGCGCGCAAACACGATGTCGGTCGTCGGCAACTCCGGGAGCCAGGTCGTGAGCGGGGGCCCGGAGCACTTTCGCGCGATCATGCACACGAAGTCCTCCCGCTTCTGGGTCGGTGTGCAGGCGCTCACCACCGACGTCCACAGCTCGCGCTGCAAGTTCTCGGTTCATCTCAGGGTCTTCGGGCACGGTGTCGGGACGATCAAGCTCGAGCAGCGCAAGGCGACGAGCTCGACCTGGACGGAGGTGGCGCTCAACAAGGTCGACGCCACGCATTGGAAGGTCACGCGGCATCCCTGCGTGTCGATGAACTACAGGGTCAGATCGGGCGAGGCCGCCGGACCGATGGTCCACGTCGACGTCTCCCCGAACGTCGCCTTCGATGCCCGGCAGCACGCCAACGGCCTCACCGGCAAGGTGAACCCGCTGCTGACGGGACAGACGGTCACGGTCCAGAAGAACACCTCGTCCGGCTGGAAGGGAGTTGCCACCGCGACGCTGCAGGCGGACGGCAGCTTCAAGGCGGTCTTCAACGTCACCAACGGCTTCTACCGCGCCAAGGTCGTGCCCTCCGCCTCGACGGGGCTCGTGACCGGTTACAGCCCCAAGCTCAAAGTCGTCCTGGGTTAGATCAGCTCCTCCGGCCGGACCTCGCGGATCTGGCGCGCCGGATTGCCGACGACGACGGCCCGCGCGGGGACGTCCGCCAGGACGACGGCGCCGGCGCCGACGAACGCCTCCTCACCGATCTCGATCCCGGGTAGCAGCGCAGCGCCGCCGCCGATCCTGGCCCCGCGCCTGATCGTCGGGCCCTTGCGCTGCGCGTGTCGCTCTTCGGTGCGGCCCATGGAGTTGTCGTTCGTGGTCACCACGCACGGCGCGACGAAGACGTCCTCCTCGAGGAGGGAGTAGGCGGTCACGTACGCGTTGGCCTGAATCTTCGTGCGGGCGCCGACCACGACGTCGTTCTCGACGAAGGCGCCGCGGCCGATCACGACCTCCTCGGCCAGCTCGCACCGTTCGCGGACGCAGGCTTGGTCGCCCACGATGACGCCCTCCCCGAGTCGGCTGCCCGCGAAAACGATCGCTCCGGCGAGGATCCGGGCACCGTCGCCCACGAACAGAGGCGGAAGCTCCTCTCGCGCTGCCGTCGAGCGTGGGCCGAGCACGGGTTGCTTGCCGACGACGGCGTAGTCGCCGATCACGACGTCCTCGCCCAGTTCGACGCCGGCGTAGACGACCGCGGTGTCCGCGATCTGTGCCACTAGACCCTCTCGCGCTCGAGCGAAGCCTGTAGCTGCTCGAGAGCGCGGACGACGGCGAGGCCCTCGTGGGCTGCTGCGAAGCGATCGCCCTCGCCGCGCAGAAGCGCAACGAAATGCTCGCACTCGAGACGAAGAGGCTCGTCGTTCGCCACCTTGGGAATGGAGATGTCGCCGCTGCGCGTCTGCCACTCCCCCCAGGTGTCCGCGCGCTGCTCCGGGCCCTTGTCGTAAACCGTCACCTTGCGCTCGGGCTCCATGTCGTCGAAGACGGCCATCTTGCGGTCGCAGACCACCGTCATGCGCCGCATCTTGTGCGGGTCGAGCCAGGAGAGGTGCATGTGCGCGACGACGCCCGAGGGGAAGCGCAGGTAGCAAAAGACCACGTCCTCGACTCCGGGGTTGAGGAAGGACTCGCCCCGTGCCCAGACCTCGATCGGCTCCTCCTCGACGAGGTGGAGGATGACGGAGAGATCGTGTGCGCCCAGGCTCCAGAGCGCGTTCTCGTCGCGCCGGATCTGCCCGAGGTTCTGACGGTTGCCGTAGACGTAGAGAAGTCGGCCGAGGTCGCCTCCTGCGACGAGCTCTTTCAGCTTCGCGACCCCTGGGTGGTAAAGCAGGAGGTGGCCCGGCATGAGGACGAGCCCGCGCTCCTCGGCGAGAGCGACGAGCTGCTCGCCGAAGGTCGACGACAATGCCAGCGGCTTCTCGACGAAGACGTGCTTGCCGGCCAGGAGCGCTTCGCGCGTCAACTCGAAATGCGTCACGACAGGCGTGGCGATGGCGACCGCGTCGAGCGACTCGTCCGCGAGGAGATCCTCGAAGCGTGTCGTCTTGCGGGCATCGGGGAAGCGCCCGCCGTAGCGCTCGAGCCGACCATCGTCACGATCACAGATCCAGGTGAGGGCGGCGCCCTCCAGGTCGTCCAGGTTCCGCGCCAGATTCGGGCCCCAGTAGCCGAGCCCAACCGCGCCGACGGTGAGCGGGCGAGCCGCTAGAGCTTCCATACGCGCCCGTTCGCCGACCCGTTGTGCCCGGTCGCATTGCGGAAGTCGACGACGAGTTGGGAGCTTTCGGCGAGGCGCTCGTAGTCGATGCCCGAATGAGCCGTCACGATGGCGACGCAATCGGCAGTCGCCAGCGAGCCGTCGAGGTCCTGCGACGAAAGGCCGTGCTCGGGTAGCTCGGGAACGTGCGGATCGTGGTACGTGACTTCGGCGCCCTCGTCCCTCAGCAGGCCGATGAGCTTGAGGGCGGGGGACTCCCGCAGGTCGCCGACATCCGCCTTGTAGGCAACGCCGACGAGGTGGACGGTGCTCCCCTTGACCGCCTTCTCGTGCGAGTTGAGCGCCCGGGTGATCTTCTCCAGGCAGAAGTAGGGCATGTTCTCGTTGACCTTGCCCGCGAGCTCGATGAACTCGGTGTAGAAGTCGTACTCGCGCGCCTTCCAGGCGAGGTAGAAGGGGTCGACCGGGAGGCAGTGGCCTCCTAGCCCGGGCCCCGGCCTGAAGCTCATGAAACCGAACGGCTTGGTCGCCGCGGCCTCGACGACCTCCCAGACGTCGACGCGCATGCGGTCGCAGAGCTGAGCGAGCTCGTTGACAAGGGCGATGTTGACCGAGCGAAAGATGTTCTCGAGGAGCTTGGTCAGCTCCGCCGCTTCAGGTGAGGAGACGGAGAAGACGGTCTCGATCGCTCGCTCGTAGAGCGCGCACGCCCGCTTGGTGCATTCCGGAGTGATCCCGCCGACGACTTTCGGGGTCGTCTGCACGGTCCAGTCCTTGCGACCCGGGTCGATGCGCTCTGGCGAGAAGGCGAGAAAGAAGTCCTTGCCGACCTCGAGGCTGCCTCGCTCGAGGATGGGGAGCACCTCTTCCCGCGTGGTCCCCGGATACGTCGTGGACTCGAGCGAGACCAGCTGGCCCTTGCGCAGGCGCTTCGCGATCTCCTCCACTGCGCCGAGCACGACCGAGAGGTCCGGCTCGCGGTTGGCGGAAAGGGGTGTCGGAAGGGCGACGACGATCGCATCGGCGTCCTTGATCGCGTCGAAGTCGGTTGTGGCCGCAAGGGTCCCGGCCTCGACCAGCGGGGCGAGCGCCTCGTCGGGGACGTCCTCGACGTAGCTCTCCCCGCGCGAGATGGAGGCGACGCGGTCGGCGTCTACGTCCACGAGCACGACGCTAACCCCCGCTTCGGCGAAGCAGCGGGCCAGAGGCAGGCCGACATAGCCGGCGCCGATGATGGCGAGCTCGGGTGTCATTCGCGCTCAATCGTACAAACGAGGTCAGCGATTGAATCGGCCGCGCGGCCGTCCCCGTAAAGGGGCGGATGCTGTTCGGGAGGCGCCGCTTCCCGCACGGCGGCGACGATCCGGTCGGGGTCGGAGCCGACCAGCCGGTTCCAACCGGTCTCCACGGTCTCGACCCATTCTGTGTTCTCGCGGAGCGTGAGGCACGGCACCTCGTACCAGTACGCCTCCTTTTGCAGGCCGCCCGAGTCGGTGAGGATCAGGCGCGCCTGCGAAGCAAGCGCGGCGAAGTCCAGGTAGCCGAGCGGGGGGCGTGGGCGCACCTGTCCGCCGAGCCTGTGGCCCTGCTCCTCGATGGCGGCAGCGGTGCGTGGGTGGAGCGGAAAGATGACCGGCTCCTCGAGGGCGTTCAGCGCCTGCACGATGTTGCCGAGGGCCGGCTCGCGAACGTTCGCCTCCCGGTGCACCGTCGCGAGCAGGTAGTCGCCGGGCTCGATGCCCAGCTCGTCCAGCGCCTCGGAGCGCTCACGCGCGATGGGCGCCAGGCGGAGGTTCGCGTCGAGCATGACGTCCCCGACGATTCGCACCCCGTCGACGATTCCCTCGCGCTGCAGGTTCGTGGCGGCGACTTCCGTCGGCGCCAGAAGAAGGTTCGAGAGGCGATCGACGACCATGCGGTTGAGCTCCTCGGGCATGGACAGGTCGAACGAGCGCAGGCCGGCCTCCACGTGCGCGACGGGATAGCCCGCCTTGGCGCCTGCGACGGCGCCGGCGAGGGTCGAGTTCGTGTCTCCGTAGACGAGCACCCAGTCGGGCTGCTCCTCCAGGGCCGCCTCCTCGATGCCCGGAAGCATCCGCGCGAGCTGCTCGGCGTGCGTGCCCGAGCCGGCCTCGAGACGACGGGCGGGCGGGTCGAGACCGAGCTCGTCGAAGAAGACCTGGGAGAGCTCCGGATCGTAGTGCTGGCCCGTGTGCAGGACTACCTCTTCTGCGCCGCGGTCCTTCAAGGCGAGCGAGACGGGTGCCGACTTAATGAACTGCGGGCGGTTGCCGACGATGGAAAGGATTTTCAAGGCGACGCCGAATGTACTGGACCCCTATGACTCGGAAGATCCTCCTCAGCGGCACGCCTCTTTTCCTTCGCGGCTACGGCGCGGGCAGAACCCTCGCGTGGTACGTGACCAGGCGCCTCCAGCAGGCCTGAGCGCAGCGACCCGTCGCTACAATCCGCCTTCGCCGGGCCGTTAGCTCAGCTGGTAGAGCAGGGGACTCTTAATCCCAAGGTCGCAGGTTCGATCCCTGCACGGCCCATGCTCGCAGTGCCTG
>Ga0307277_10000023_pt1 | contig 46033 bp, 40 predicted proteins | sample ER_DNA_116_FD_194473 | JGI IMG/M metagenome (GOLD analysis project Ga0307277, IMG submission 194473) | Bulk soil microbial communities from the East River watershed near Crested Butte, Colorado, United States - ER_DNA_116 | ecosystem: Environmental > Terrestrial > Soil > Floodplain | place...
AGCACGGGCTGTCGCGCACAGTCGAACTCGATCAGCTTGTACCCGGCGCCCGGCAGCACGCAATGCGCGGCCGTGAGCGCGAGATCGCGCGTGAGCGCGACACCCGAGCAGAACGTGCCGTGTGAGCCGGTCAACATGACCACCGCGCCGCCCGCGTCCTCGCCCGCGGGTGGCGCGCCGCCCACCATGGCGTTGAGCGAAGAGGCAAACGTACAGGCGCAGGCGAGCGCGATGGCGATCCGCATCATGGCTCGAGCGGCGAGCCCAGCTTGGCGGCCGTTTCCAGGATCCAATAGCGGTAGCGCGCGAGCGGGATGACGCCGCTCACGAACCCGCAAATCGGCTCGCCATCGGTCCGCGCCGACCAGCTCACGATGCCGACCAGCGCGCGATCTCGTTCCTCGAACACCGGACCGCCGGAATCGCCGTTGCAGACCCCAAAGCCGGCGGAATCGCCGAGTTTGTGCGGATCAACCAGGCTGAGCTGCTGGGAGCTTGGTCGGTCAGTCGCGACCAGTGTCGCCGCACGCAGTTTGCCGGCGGTCCTGCGATCTCCTTGGACCCCGACACCGAAGCCCGCGACGATGAATCGGTCGCCGACCGAAGGCGGCGTTCGGCGCTCGCTGAACGCGACCGGCCGAAGATTGGCGACTGGGCCCGCGAGCTTGATCAGAGCCAAATCGGGCGCATCGGCGCGACCCGAGAACTGCGGATGGGCGGCGACGTTCGCGACGTCCTTGACCGTCGGGCGGCGGCCGTCGAACGTCATCAGGCGGTATTTGCCGGTGCTCGGCACGCAGTGCGCGGCCGTCAGCACGAGGTCGGGTGCGATGGCGACGCCGCTGCAGAGGTGCTGCGCGCCCACGATCAGCACCACGTGACGAGCGATGGCCTCGTCGGCGAAGCGTGCACCCCCGACGATCGCGTTCGCCGGCTTGCCGGCGAGCGCGAGGCAGGCGAGGGCGACGAGCGCGCGGGCCTGGATCCTGCTCGGTTTTGGAAGAACGGTTGCGGCGGACAGCAGGCTGGGAACGTTCCTGATCGATCGAAATCGCGGGCCGCAGCATATCACAATCTGCGGCGGCCGCGATAACGAAGATCCCTGCGGACGAAGCGCCTACGACGCCGCCGCCAGGAGCATGCCGGCCGAATTCGGGATCTCGACCTCTATCTCCAAGGTCGAGACGCTCTCGCCGCGGTCCATCCGCACCTGAACGTTCTCGCGGTCGACGGTGATGTGCTTGGTGAGCGCGGTCAGAATGTCTTCGCGCAGAACCGCGAGCAGGTCGGACTGGCCGCGTGCGGCCCGTTCGTACGAGAGGAGGATCTGGAGCCGTTCCTTCGCGACCGGAGCGGAGCCGCGACGGCGGAACAGGTTGAAGACGTTCATGCCGCTCTCCGTCCGAACAGCTTGTCGAGCAAGCCCTTGCGATCGCTGGGGATGGTCATTGGCACATCGTCGCCCTTGAGCCGGCGGGCGGCGTCGAGATAGGCGCGAGCCGCGGCGCTCGTCGTATTGTTGATCGTGACCGGCGCACCGAGATTCGAGGAGCGCAGCACCTCCTCGCTTTCGGGAATGATGCCCAGCAGCGGCGTGGAGAGAATATCGAGCACGTCCGCGATGTTGAGCATCTCGCCGCGCGCGGCGCGCTGGGGATCGTAGCGGGTGATGAGGATGTGTTTGTCGATGCGCTGGCCCTTTTCCGCCTTCTCCGTCTTGGAGTCGAGGAGCCCGATGATGCGGTCGGAATCGCGCACCGAGGAGACTTCCGGATTGGTGACGATGACGGCCGCATCGGCGAAGCGCATGGCGAGCGTCGCCCCGCGCTCGATTCCGGCGGGGCTGTCGCAGATCACCCAGTCGAATTTCTCGCGCAGCTCCTTGATCACGCTGGCGACGCCCTCCTCGGTCAAAGCATCCTTGTCGCGGGTCTGCGACGCCGGCAGCAGCCAAAGCGTCTCCAGCCGCTTGTCGCGGATGAGCGCTTGCGACATTTTGGCGACGCCTTGCACCACGTTGATGATGTCGAACACCACGCGGCGCTCCGCCCCCATCACCAGATCGAGGTTGCGCAGCCCGACGTCGAAATCGACCACCGCGACCTTCTGCCCGGCTTGCGCCAGCGCGGCGCCGAGCGCGGCGGTGGAGGTCGTCTTGCCGACGCCGCCCTTGCCCGACGTGACCACGATGACCTTGGACATGTTTGCTATCTCCGCCATCTTTCAATCCAACGCTGCTATGGCAAGGACGCGGTTTTCGAGCCAACATTGCGCCGGCCGGCTGCGGAGGCTTGCGTCCATTTCCTCGGCCGTCCGGTAATAACCATCGATCGAGACCAGCTCGGCCTCGTTCTTGCTGCAAAAGATTCGCGCCCGCGCATTGCCCATCGATCCGGCCAGGGCGCGTCCGCGCAGCGCGCCGTAGACATGGATCGAGCCGCCGGCGACCACTTCGGCGCCCGAGGCCACCGAGCCGAGCACGGTGATGTCGCCGTTGGGGAAGATGATGGATTGCCCCGAGCGGATCGGGCTTTCGACCAGCAACGAGCTCGGTTCCTGGCGCGCGCCGCGCCGTGCGCTCGCGCCGCTCTTGTCGGAGGAGGGCGGGATGATCTCGCCGGCCGTCGCACGCCCGCGCTTGATCACCGGCGGAAACGAGGGACCGACCTGGTTCGCCTCGATGCCCTCGAGCGCCATCACCCGGATACCGCGCTCGGCCAATTGCGCGATCAGCTCGCCGATTTGCGACTCATTCAATTCGACCGCCGCGAGATCGAGAATGATAGGCCGGCCGACGAAAAACGCGGGCGAGCTGCCGCTGCGTTTGTCGAGCGCCGTGAGCCATTCCGTGATCGGTGCCGTCGGGGAAAGGACGAAGGCCATGAGCGAGCGGCCATGCAGTCGCATCGCTCCTTGCGGTCGAACGGCAATCGCGTTTGTCACCAGGGCCTCGGAGATTTTGCCGGGGGCACATCCGATTAGCGCGCTCCGTGGTTAATGAAGACTTAAGAGGCGCGCATTTATCCGCATAGGCGACAATGGGCCCCCGCGACGGCGCCTTAGTACGGATGGTGGTCCGCCTTGTCGTTCCAAGCGCGGGAGGCCCGCAGGCCAGCCTCACGTTCGAAATTTGGCGTCACCTTTTATGCCCCGCCGCTGTTCCCACGGCAGCGCGAAGTCTTCGTACGGGAAAGCATCGGAGAAGCCGCAACCGAAATAGAGATGGTCGATGCGAGACCAGCAGATCGCACTCATGCACATCGGGCACGGCGCGACGTTGATGTAGATCTCGCACCTTTGAGCATGCGTGCGCGCTCTGACACAAAATCCGGCGAGCCGGGCGGACGCGCGATCATCTCGAGGACGGTGCCCGCGTGATAGTCGCTGCCAAGCAGCATCGTTGGGTTGAGTCGGCTTGACGCATCGATGATCGCCGTGATCTCGGCGTGGAAGACCGGGCATCCGGTAAGTAGAATGCGGTTCTGCCCGCGTCCGATAATTTCGCCGTCCTTGACGATCACGGCCCCGAACGGCCCGCCCCAGCCCTTCTCGACGGATTCGATCGCCAACCGGGTTGCCTCTTCCATGAATTTACGGTTCATTGCGAGCGTCCTTGCTTACCTCGGGCGATGCTGGCAGGCTCAACGAGCCCACCATATATCGTTAGTTAGAGTCCCCCCGCGGGGAAGCATGCGGTAAGCTGTGCGCTGGGCTGCACCGATCGACAAAACGAGAAAGGCCCGCTCGCCCAGAGCCGCTTGACAGCCTCGGCTAACTTGAGCGGTTTGTCTCAGCGCTCCCCGTTGCGGCCATCCGCAAGGCGCGCGTCGAGTTCGATGAGACACCATCAAAGTCGGCGTGGCAAACACGGCAGCTGGCATAGTGTGGTGCGGCTCGCCATTCCTCGCATGGGAGAAACTCGTGAAGCATGCTTCGATAATCGTCCGCAGCATCGGTCTCATGATCCCGGCTCTTGCAGCTATCGAAAATGGTTCGCCAGCGCGCGCAGCCGACGTGCCGGCCTACTTCAAGCCGATTGTCGGCACCGAGACGTCGAGCCTCGCCGAGATCGGAACGAAGAATGTGCTGCAGCTCAACACCACGATGTTCGAGCTCTATGGAGACGCAGCGCGGATCTTTCAGAAGAACATCCTGGCGCAACACCCGGTGATCCTCGGGCTATTCTCGGGCAAAGGCGGACGCTTCATCCTCTATCGGCCGGGCCAGCCGCCACTCGATGCTCCACGAGTGCCGATTGACTATGAGCTGATGAAGTCCGTTGGTCACAGCACCATGGCGCTCGGCCAGATCGTTGCGCCTTATGTCAACAGTCCAAATGACAAGAGCTGGCGTCCTTCGATGGCGACGTATCGCATCCGCATGCAGGCGGCGCTAGACGGACTCGATGCCACGGCTTTGCGGGACGATTGGAAGCCGAACAGTCGCGCGATTCTGCAGAACAACATTGCGTTCATGGACGAATGTCTGAAGAGCGACGCGGTTACACCCGAGGGTGTGGCGGAATTCGCCAAGAAACAGGCTCCGCTCCTGAAGAAGAACATTGCTTGGGCGGCGCAAACTCAGGTCGGCCATTGGATGAACGTGATCGCCGGCTGGAAACAGATGCTTGGGGCCGACTGGGATAAGACCTACGCAGCCAGCAACACGATCTACGTCGCGCGACAGAACAACATCCTGTTTAGCGTACTTGCGCAGTTCTTCGGGCCCGAAGCCATCAACGATCGGCTGATGCTGATCGAGACGATCTCGTTCACAACCACCCCGGACGAGATGTTGGATTCGCTGACCCGCATCATCGGCGATCGGTGGGTCGGTGCTGCGTTCTTCGGCAATTACTATACGATGGATTTCGAGCTGATGGGCGGGGACGCTCGTCAGGCGATTATCGACGAGGATGCCAAGATGAAGATCACGCCAACGCTGCCCCCGCAGGTGCCATTCGGTTCACACCAATGGCCGGCGTTGATCACCCCGGGCCCGGGCGCAAAGACATTGGCCGATCTTCCCTGAGCCAAAACTTTCCGTACCGGCGCTCACCTCCTCAGGTGAGCGCCGCTGCACACGAACGTGGGTGCGACAGCGGATTCCTGAATAGCTCGTCCATAGTTCCGGTTCAGGTGAGAGGCGCGGCATCATGAGAATTTCGCGACGCGAGTTCGTCAAGTCGGTCACTGCGAGCGGCATAGCTCTCAGCGTGTCGCGCTTGGCGATCGCCGAGGAGCCCAGCTTTGCCGCGCGTGAGACCTTGCCCGGCCGACAGGCGTGGAACCCGGCAGCCACCGGTGTCGGTCGCATCGACGGCGTTGCCAAGGTCACGGGAGCCAAGCTATACGCGTCCGATTTTCGCGCTGCCGATCTGCCGGGCTGGCCGCAGAACACCGCGCACGCCATGTTCATCCTGGCCCCGGACGCCACGCATGTTTACACCGGCATGGATCTCTCGCGCCTGAGTGGCGCGTTGAAGCCCGCGGTTGTCGTTACCGCCGCCGATCTCGCGCGCATTGGCACAAGGGTTCCCGAATTCTATGCCGGCGATCTGTTCTGCCCAGTCGGCACGACGCCGCTCTATCTCGGCCAGCCGGTTGCTCTGTTGATCTTCGAGCAGTTCGACGCCTTCGATCAGGCGCGTCTTGCGCTGCGCGATGGAACTTTCGTGAAGTTCGGCGAGGAAACCGGTCCTATCAGGGCGCCTGACTATGGCGCTTATCGTTTCACGCGCGTGGCCGGCCCGACCCCTGACGGGCCCGATGTTTACTCGACGTTCAAGGACGGTTTGGTCAGCCCCGAACACTTCCAGAATACGGAACTCCCGGTATGGGCACCGTTGGCGATGGCGAAGGCGCAGCCCTACGCCAAGGCCGCGATCTACGGCGAGCAGATCCGCGCTGAACTTGCGGCGAGCAATCCGGCCCTTCTGGTGCTGGACCGCGAATTCGAGAACCCATCAAACGACTGCATGTTTCTCGAGCCGGAATGCGGCATCGCCTGGTACGATGCGGGCCGCAAGAATCTCGAACTCGTGCTCGGGGTGCAGTCTCCGTTCGAGAACGCAGAAGCCATCGTGTTCCTTCTGGGCGAAGCCATCCCTGCCTTCAAGCCGACGCGCATCAACGCTCAATTCGCCTATGTCGGCGGCGGATTCGGCGGACGCGACCATACCCCGTTCCCGTTGTGGGTTGCGCTGGCAGGGATGTTCTTCCCGGATCGTCCGGTCCGGCTTGCCTACAGCCGCTATCAGCAGTTCCAGATGGGCATCAAGCGGCACGCATTCAAAATACACACGCGGATCGGGGTCGATCGCGCGAGCGGCAAGATTATCGCATTCGCCGCCGACCACATATTGGATGGCGGCGGCCTCGCCAATTTCTCGAGCACAGTTGCGAAGGTTGGCGCCCAGATGGCGATCGGGGTCTATGATATTCCGAGAGTCGACGTTACCACAGTCGCCCTCCACTCACGCGGCGTGACCGCGGGGTCGATGCGCGGCTATGGAGTGCTGGAGACAAACACGGCGCTGGAGACATTGGTCGACGAAATGTGCGCGGCGTTGCCGCTCGACCCGATCGGTTTCCGCCGACGCAACGCGCTCAAGACCGGCGGCCGGACCCTGTCGGGAAATCAGTATGACGTTGCGATCCGCACGTCGGAGATTCTGGACAAGCTCGAGAAGCATCCGATCTGGCAGCAGCGTGCCGATGAAAAAGCCCGGGCCCAAGCGGGGACACTCGTGGGGACAGGCGTCGCTTGCACCAGCAAGAATTACGGCTCCGGAGGGGACGCGTCGCTCTCGACGGTGGAAATCGGCCCGGATGGCCGGATTGTCATCTATTGCGACGGCGCCGAGATGGGCAACGGCATCGGGACGGCGGTAGCCAATCGGGTCGCGGCCCATCTGGGCGGCGTGGCCGACCAAGTCGCGATCTTGCAGGTGCACGGGTTCGGCCCGCTCGCGCTCGTGACCTCCGGCAACTGCTACACGATGGACCAGAAGACACAGGACGCCGCAGCGCGCAATCCGCATTGGGTGCCGGCGATCAGTTCGGCCACGTTTGCCTCGATCGGCGCTTACATCATGACGCATGCGGCGGCCGAGGCGGCGCGTGTCATCTTCCGCTTCGGTCTGTGGCCGGCCGCGCTCGACCTGTGGGGCATCGCGCCGAAAGATCCCAGAGCGAACGATTGGAAAACGGCGCGCTGGAAAGACGGGCAACTGGTCATGCCGGGGTTGGCGCCGCTCGCGTTGCCGGCGGTGGCGGCGAAGGCGCATGCGCGCAACGGCGTGACCGGGGCGATGACGCATTGCTTTAACCGTTGGGCGTTCGCGCAGGCGACCTTTGCTATTTCCGGACAGACGTGGACGGCCGACATCGATGCCCTGGCCGTGCGCAGTGGCGGCGGCAAATTTGCTCGCCTCAATCGTTCCAACGTGAAGTATCCGCCAACCGATCTCAACAAGAGCGGTCCCACCCATGCGGCGACGTGCGGCGCGCTGGTCCGCGTCGAGATTGAGCGCGCAACCGGCGCGTTGCGGATCGCAAAAGCCTACAGCGTGCTGGAATGCGGCCAAGCGTTGGTCCCGGAGGTCGTGGTCGGACAGGCGCAGGGCGGCTTCGCCATGGCTGTGGGCTTCGCTTTGCTCGAGTCGCTGCCGCCTTACGAGGGTGGGCCCGGCAACGGCAAATGGAACCTCGGTCAATACGTCATCCCACGCGGGTCGGACCTGCCGCTGCACGATCTCGAGGTTGAGGTGCTGTCGCCCATTGATTCAGATGAGCGGCCGAAGGGCATTGCGGAAGTCGTGATGATGCCGGCGGCCCCTGCGCTCCTGAACGCCATTTACGATGCCACCGGTCACCGCTTCCGGTCCTTGCCGGTGACGCAAGCTATGATCAAGGGAGTGCTCAAGTGACGATGCTGACCGTCACCATCAATGGACGCGCGTACGGCCCGCGCGAGGTGCGCGACGAGTTGTCGATGAACGATTTCCTGCGCGAGTACCTCGGAATGACCGGCACCAAGTTCGGCTGCGGTGCTGCGCAGTGCCTGAGCTGCGCAGTGATCGTCGATAATCCTGACGGGTCGAGCCAGACCATGCCGACCTGTGTGGTCCCTGCGGTGAACTTTAATGGCAAAGCCATCCGCACGGTCGAAGGCCATGCGAAGAACGGCGAGCTTTCTGTTCTGCAGAAAGCTTTCATCGAGCATTTTTCGTTCCAATGCGGCTATTGCACGCCGGGTTTTCTGAATGAGGGTCAGGTCCTGCTGGAACGTCTGGCGAAGAAGCCAGTGGCGCGAGCGGAACTCGAGAAGACCATTGCCGAGGCGCTCGACGGACACCTGTGCCGTTGCACCGGCTACATCAAATATCACGAGGCCGTGCGCGACGTGATCCTGGCCGATGCAGACCGTTATCTCTCGCGCGCCTAGCGAGCTCGATCGAAATCAATCGGTGAGGGTCAGCCGCTTCTGCGCTAGTGGCGATGTGAGGCGAGAGGGAATTGACGATGAACTGGAAGATGGCGGCTAACGTCCTCGTTACGCTCGTGGCCCTAGTCATAGGCACGCCTGCGACGGACGCTGCCGACTCGACGGACAACCTCGCGTCGCCCGAGAGCTTCGCCTCGATCGCCGACACTGCAGCGCGATCAGCTGCGATGTTCACTGAGCTCGGAAAAGTCTTGACGGATCCGCGCTGTGTGAACTGCCACCCGGCCGGCGACCGCCCGCGCCAGGGCGAACAGGGCCGGCCCCACCAGCCGCCGGTCCAGCGCGGTGCCGACGGCCACGGTCTGCCCGCCATGCGTTGTTCGATTTGCCATCAACAGGCCAACTTCGACCCCGCCGGCGTGCCGGGGAACCCGGAATGGCATCTCGCACCGCGTGAGATGGCGTGGGAGGGCAAGACGCTCAGTGAGATCTGCGCACAGATCAAGGACCCCGCGCGAAATGGCGGCCGCTCATTGGAAGAACTGGTCCATCACATCGGCACCGACACTCTGGTTGGTTGGGCCTGGGCGCCGGGATTTGGTCGCAAGCCTGCTCCCGGCACGCAGAAGGAAGCGGGAGCGCTCGTCGAAGCGTGGGTGAAAACGGGGGCGGTGTGTCCGCACTAGATCAGTGGGATAGCAGCCCGTTCCCCGTTCCCCGATCCACGGGCGCTCGCCGGGCGCCGCGCATACCGAGTCGATCGTTCAGACTTCTCAAGGAACATCGGCCAATGAGGTGGGGCCAGGTCCCGGCGTAATCAGCGTCGGCCATTGTTTTGAGCCGAACGGCACGGCCGGCGGAAGGAACGGCTTCATCCCACGCTTTTCGTCCTCCGCGATGACCGCGGCGCGCGCGTCGCCCCCCATCAGCTCGTAGTCCATCAGGTAATAATTGCCGAAGAACAGCGCACCGACCGAGCGGTCGGCGATGATGCGGGTGAGCGAGGTGAGCATGTCCTCCGGCGTCGATGTGAACGAGATCGTCTCGATCAGCATCAGCCTGTGGTTGATGGCCTCCGGCCCGAAATATTGCGCCAGCACGCTGAACAGGATGTTGTTTTGCCGCGCCACATAAATGGTGTTGCTGGCGGCGTAGGCCTTGTCCCAATCGCTGCCCAGCATCGTCTTCCAGTCGCCGATCACCTTCATCCAGTGACCGACTTGAGTTTGCGCCGCCCAGGCGATGTTGCGCTTGAGCAGGGGGCTTTGTTTCTTCGCAAATTCCTGCAGCGCAGCCGACGAGATCCAGCCTTTCGTAAGGCAGTCGTCCATGAAAGCGATGTTGTTCTCGAGGATGACGCGGCTATTGTCCCGCCAGTCCGCCGGCATGGGAGTGGCGTCGAGGCCGTCGACCGCGGCTTTCATGCGCGCGCGATAGGCGGACATCGCGCTGCGCCAGGACTGGTTGTCCGGATTGTCGAGATAAGGCGTCACGATCTCGGTCAGCGCCATCGTGCTGTGGCCGACCGACTTGAGCAACTGATAGACGATAGGCACCGACGGCGCCTCGAGCGGACCTGGAACTGCTCCCGCGGTCCAGCATGCGCGCAGAAGGCGTCAAAGCTTGACGCGCAGAACTTGAGCCAGCTCACCGATGATGCCGCGGCGGAACAGTAGGACGCAGACGACGAAAATCACTCCTTGCACGACGAATACCCATTGTCCGATCGTGGTCAAGTAGTTCTCGAGCGTGACCACGAAGAAGGCCCCCGCGACCGGGCCGAACAGGGTTCCAAGCCCGCCCACCAAGGTCATGAGGATGACTTCGCCCGACATCGGCCAGTCGACGTCGGTCAACGAGGCGAGCTGAAACACCAGCGCCTTGGTCGCCCCCGCCACGCCGGCAAACGTCGCCGACAGCACGAAGGCCACGAGCTTGTAGCGCTCGCTCCTGTAGCCGAGCGAGATCGCGCGCGGCTCGTTCTCGCGTATCGCCTTGAGCACTTCGCCGAACGGCGAATTGATGATGCGATAGATCAGCAGAAAGCAGCCGAGAAAGATCACCAGCACCGTGACGTACATGTTGGTTTGGTCGGCGAGATCGATGAGCCCGAACAGCTTTCCGCGCGGGACCGCCTGGATGCCGTCCTCGCCGTGCGTGAACGGCGCTTGCACGGCGAAGAAGTACATCATCTGCGCCAAGGCGAGCGTGATCATGGCAAAATAGATGCCTTGCCGGCGGATGGCGAGCGCACCGACGATCGCGCCGAGCCCGGCGGCGGCGGCGGCTCCCGACAGGATGGCGAGTTCCGGCGGGAGCCCCCAAACTTTTGCCGCGTGTGCGCTGATATAGCTCGCCCAGCCGAAGAACAGCGCATGGCCAAACGAAAGCAGCCCGACGTATCCGATCAGCAGGTTGAAGGCGCACGCGAACAGCGCGAAGCACAGCGCCTTCATCAGAAAGACGGGATAGGCGAACATCGGCGCGAGAACGAGCAGTGAGGCCATGACCAGGAAGGCGATCGCCTCGCTGTGCCGGCGCAGCGCCTGATCGCCGCCCGCCTTGGCGACGCGCTGCACGCTAAGCGCTCCTTCCGAACAGGCCGGCTGGCCGGATCAAAAGCACGATCGCCATGATGATGAATATCACCGTGTTGGATGCTTCCGGGAAGAACACCTTGGTGAGTCCCTCGATCAGGCCTAATCCGAACCCGGTCACGATCGCGCCCATGATCGATCCCATGCCGCCGATCACTACGACGGCGAACACCACAATGATGAGGTTCGCCCCCATTTGCGGGCTCACGTTGTAGATCGGCGCCGCCATCACGCCTGCGAGCGCGGCCAGCGCGACGCCGAAGCCGTAGGTCAGCGTGATCATGCGCGGCACGTTGATGCCGAATGCGCGCACGAGGGCCGGGTTTTCAGTCGCGGCGCGCAGATACGAGCCAAGCTTCGTGCGCTCGATCACGAACCAGGTCGTCAGGCATACGGCGAGCGAAAAAACCACCACCCAGCCGCGGTAGTTCGGCAAGAACATGAAGCCCAGGTTCTGTCCGCCTTGCAGCGCCGGCGGCACCGAATAGGGCAGGCCCGAGGAGCCGAAAAAGTTGCGGAAGGTGCCTTCGAAGATGAGCGCGAGCCCGAAGGTAAGTAAGAGCCCGTAGAGATGGTCGAGCTTATAGAGCCATTGCAGAAACAGCCGCTCGATGATGATCCCGGTTATCCCGACGACGATCGGCGCGAGGAGGATGGCCCACCAGTAACCCAGTCCCGCGTATTGCAGGAGAAAGTACGCGGCGAAGGCGCCCAGCATATACTGGGCGCCGTGCGCGAAGTTGATGATGTTGAGCATGCCGAAAATAACGGCGAGGCCCAGGCTGAGCAGCGCATAGAACGAGCCGTTGATAAGCCCGATCAGCAGCTGCCCGAACAGCGCCTGCGAACTGATGCCGAACAGTTCGAACATGGCGGATCACATCGTTGGGCAGGGAACGGAAGAATTCCATTCCCTGCCTGCTCGCCGCAATCGACCAATCAGCTCTTCACCAACGGGCAGCCGCCCTCGGCCAGCGGCCGGAACGCTTCGTCGGCTGGAATGGTGGCGCGCAGCTTATAATAGTCCCAGGGGGCCTTGGATTCCGCCGGCTTCTTCACCTCGAACAGATACATCGGGTGGATCTTGCGGCCGTCGGCGCGCACCTCTCCCTTGCCGAACAGTTTGTCGTCGGTCGGCATCTCCTTCATCTTGGCAACGACCGCCTTGCCGTCGGCATCGCTCTTGAGCGCCTCGACCGCCTTGAGATAGTGCGTGACCGCCGAATACACGCCGGCGTGCACCATGGTCGGATGCACGCCCTTGAACTGCGGCGCGAACTTCTTCGTAAACTCGCGGTTCGCGTCGTTGAGGTCCCAATACCACGCCTCGGTCATGATCAGGCCCTGCGCCGTCTGCAAGCCCAGTGCATGCACGTCGGTGATAAACGCCAGCAACGCTGCGAGGTTCTGGCCGCTTTGGGTGATGCCGAACTCGGAGGCCTGTTTGATCGAGTTGATCGTGTCGCTGCCGGCATTGGCGAGCCCGATGATCTTCGCCTTCGAGGCTTGCGCCTGCAGCAAGAACGACGAGAAGTCCGTGCCGGGGAAGGGATGGCGCACTCGGCCCACAACCTTGCCGCCGTTCTTTTCGACGACGGCGGCGGTGTCACGCTCGAGCGCGTGGCCGAAAGCATAGTCGGCGGTGAGGAAGAACCAAGTATCGCCGCCGGTCTTTACGATCGCTTTTCCGGTTCCGTTGGCGAGCGCCCAGGTGTCGTAAGTCCAGTGGATCGTGTTGGGGGTGCATTTCGGGCCGGTCAGATCAGAGGCCGCCGCGCCGGAGACGAGAAATACCTTGTTCTTGTCGCGTACGATCTCGTTCACGGCGAGCGCAACCGAGGATGTCGGCACGTCGACGATCACGTCGACCTTGTCGACGTCGATCCAGGTCCGCACCACGTTCGAACCGACGTCCGGTTTGTTCTGGTGGTCGGCGCCGACGATCTCAACCTTCATGCCTTTAGCGGCGGCGCCGAAATCCTCGACCGCCATACGCGCCGCAATCACGGAGCCCTGTCCGCTCAGATCGGAATAGGTCCCCGACATGTCGTTCATCACGCCGATCTTGATGGTTCCGTCGGTGTATTGCGCCTGTGCGCAGCCGCACCCGAGCACGACTGCGACCGCCGTGAGAGTGAACATTCGCTTCATAAGGCATCCTCCTCTTGATGGTTCTTGATGATTTGCACCCCGGCAGTCCTACTCGCGCTGGTGCGTCACACGCCCAGATAGTCGTGAAGCTTGTCGAGATTGGCTTCGAGCTCGGCATTGGCGAAACGGTCGATGATGCGGCCATTCTCCATCACGTAATACCGATCCGCAACCGTCGAGGCGAAGCGAAAATTCTGCTCCACCAGCAGGATGGTGAAACCCTGCTGCTTGAGCGTGCCGATGGTCCTGCCGATTTGCTCGATGATGACCGGCGCAAGCCCCTCCGTCGGCTCGTCGAGCAGAAGGAGACGGGCGCCCGTGCGCAGGATGCGCCCGATGGCGAGCATCTGCTGCTCGCCGCCGGAAAGCTTCGTCCCTTGGCTCGAGAGGCGCTCCTGGAGATTGGGAAAGAGCTCGAAAATGCGATCGAGTTCGAGCCCGCCCGCCCGCACCTTGGGCGGCAGCAACAGATTTTCCTCGACGTCGAGGCTTGCAAAAATTCCCCGTTCCTCGGGACAGAGCGCAATGCCCAGCCGCGCAATCCGGTCGCTGGTCAGGCCGATGAGCTCTCTTCCCTCGTAACGCACGGACCCTGTGCGCTGACCAACGATGCCCATGATGGATTTCAGCGTCGTGGTCTTGCCGGCGCCGTTGCGCCCGAGCAACGTCACCACCTCGCCGGCGAACACCTCGAAGGTGGCGCCGTGAAGCACGTGGGATTCGCCGTACCAGGCTTGCAGCCCCTCGACTGCGAGCAACGGCGCGCCGGCGGGACTAAGCATGCCCGACCCCCAGATAGGCCTCGCGCACGCGCGGGTCGGCCGACACCGTCTTGTAGTCGCCCTCGGCGAGCACTCGGCCGCGCGTGAGCACGGTGATGCGGTGCGAGAGGTTGGCGACCACGCTGAGATTGTGCTCGACCATCAGCACCGTGCGCTCGGCGGCGACCGATTTGATGAGAGCGCTGATGCGATCGATGTCTTCGTGGCCCATGCCGGCCATCGGTTCGTCGAGCAGCAACATCTCCGGGTCGAGTGCCAAGGTAGTTGCGATCTCGAGCGCGCGCTTGCGGCCATATGGCAGCTCGACTGCCGTCCAATGGGCGAATGAGGACAAGCCGACGTCGGCAATGAGCGCCATCGCCCGTTCGTTGAAGACGTCGAGGACGCGTTTTGAGCGCCAGAAATCGAACGACGATCCGCGTTGCCGCTGCAGCGCGACCCGCACATTTTCGAGCACGGTGAGGTGCGGGAAAACCGCGGAGATTTGAAACGAGCGCACCAAGCCAAGCCGCGCCACTCCCGCCGGTGGGAGCGGCGTGATGTCGCGCCCTTTGTAGACGATGCGTCCCCGGCTCGGGCTCATGAACTTGGTCAGGAGGTTGAAACAGGTCGTCTTGCCCGCGCCGTTGGGGCCGATCAGCGCGTGAATCGAACCGCGCGCAACGCGCAGATTGACCCCGCTGACCGCGACGAATCCGGCGAATTCCTTGGTGAGATCCTCGGTTTGGAGGATGAAATCGTCGCTCACGCGGCTCGGCCCTCGCTCCTCGCATAGTGTTAGCACGGCCTGCGCGTCCGGCAACACGCGGCGCGGCAGTTGCGGGCGCAATTATTCTTCGGCGCATCACGGACGAAATGACGAATGCGAGGCTGGCGCTGCGAGACACGCGCAAGGCCGGCTGCTGCAGCGCGCGGCCGCGGCGCCTGCGTAGTCTCTAGTGGCCTTTCTCCGCCTTTCCCCCATTCCTATGTAATGGCACAGTAATGCTGCGAGCGCCGATTCCGCATGGACGAACCGGCCGGCCGCATCGCTGGGAGCACTGAGTTGCGCCTCCTCGTCATCGAGGACGACCCCGACCTCAACCGGCAGCTTGCGACCGCGCTCATCGACGCAGGCTATGTGGTCGATCGTGCGTTCGACGGCGAAGAGGGCCACTTCCTCGGCGAGAGCGAGCCCTACGATGCGGTCATCCTCGACATTGGTCTGCCGAAGATGGACGGCATCTCGGTGCTCGAGGCCTGGCGCCGCGCCGGCCGGGCCATGCCGGTCCTCATCCTCACCGCGCGCGACCGCTGGAGCGATAAGGTCCAGGGTTTCGACGCCGGCGCCGACGACTATGTCGCCAAGCCCTTCCATCTCGAGGAGGTGCTGGCGCGCATCCGCGCGTTGTTGCGCCGTTCGGCCGGCCACGCCAAGAGCGAGCTCAATTGCGGCGCCGTGCGCCTCGATACCCGCACCGGCCGCGTGACGGTCAACGGTAATCCGGTCAAGCTCACCTCGCACGAATATCGCCTGCTCGCCTATCTCATGCATCATACCGGCCGCGTGGTCTCGCGCAGCGAGCTGGTCGAGCATCTCTACGATCAGGATTTCGACCGCGATTCCAACACCATCGAGGTCTTCGTCGGTCGCGTGCGCAAGAAGCTCGGCGTCGACGTCATCCAGACCGTGCGCGGGCTCGGCTATATGCTCGCTCCCCCGGGCAATGCGTCTTAATTCGCTCGCGCTACGACTGTTCTTCTCGGCAACGACTTGGACCGTAGTGATTCTCGTCATCACCGGCGTCGTGCTTTCCTCGATCTATCGCACCGGTGTGGAGCGCGCATTCGATCGAAGGCTGGGCGTCTATCTGCGCAGCCTGGTGGCCGACGTCGCAACGCCGGAGGAGAATGCCGGCAAATTTCCCCAATCGCTCGGCGAGCCGCTGTTCGATCTGCCGCTCTCGGGCTGGTACTGGCAAGTGACGCGGCTCGATGTGCCGACACGCGACGTGCGTTCCTCCCGCTCGTTGTGGGACGCAAGCTTGCCGCAGCTGGGCGATGCCGGCGCCGCGTCGGCGTCCGGCGGCACGCGCGAGGGTTACGCGGAAGGGCCCGAGGGGCAGCGGTTGCGCATCGTTGAGCAAACCATCGATCTTGGCGAGGAAGGACGCTACCTTGTTGCGGTGGCCGGCGACCCGGCGGAGATCGACGAGGAAATACACGCCTTCGACAGCGCGCTCGTCCTCACCTTTGGAGTGCTGGCGATCGTGTTGTTGCTGACCACCACGTTCCAGGTGCGTTTCGGCCTGGCACCGCTCAAACGCATCTCCGAAGGTCTGGCCGCCATCCGCTCGGGCGGGGCGGAACGGCTCGAGGGCGCCTTTCCGGTCGAGATCGCGCCGCTCGCGCGCGAAACGAACGCGCTCATCGATGCCAATCGCGAGATTGTCGCCCGCGCGCGCACCCATGTCGGCAATCTCGCACACGCGTTGAAGACGCCGATCTCGGTCATGCTCAACGAGGCCACGACCCACGGCGCCGACCCGCTTGCGCTGAAGGTGCGCGAGCAGACCGAGATCATGCGCGACCAGGTCACACGCCACCTCGAGCGCGCCCGCCTCGCCGCCCGCGTCGCGGCGATTGGCACCGTGACCGAGGTCGGACCCGCGCTCAGCGCGCTCGCGCGCACAATGGAAAAGATCCACCACCATCGCGGCATCGCCGTCGATGTGAACGCGCCGGAGAACATCCGCTTCCGCGGCGAGCAGCAAGATCTCGAGGAGATGGTCGGCAATCTCGTGGACAATGCTTTCAAGTGGGCGCAGTCGCGAGTGGTGGTCGAAGCGGTTTCGGAGAAGGTCGATGCGCGGGATGATCACCGCACCATACGCATCGTGGTCGACGACGACGGACCCGGGCTCTCGCCGCAGCAGCGCGAGCAGGTGGCCCGCCGCGGCCGCCGTCTCGACGAGACCAAGCCGGGCTCCGGACTAGGCCTTTCGATCGTGGTCGAGCTCGCGAACCTTTATGGCGGGGGCCTTACTCTCGGTACCGCGCCGATCGGCGGCTTGCGCGCAGAATTGATGCTGCCCGGCGGGTGAGCGGGCCTTACGGTGCGCGGCCCCGCAGGTCTCCGGTCGCCAGCTCACCCATGGCGGTATTGTCGACCTTTCGATCGCCGATTCAGCGTCGATGACACGGCCAAGCGCCACAAACCGGCGCCAGAGGCCTATGCCGAGGTCACCCAACGCTTGGCGCGTCGCCCTCCGAAATGTGCATGATCGCCTGAGGCGGGGCGCTGCAATCGCAAGCGAGCCATGATCTGCGCCGAGCTTGAGGCCCGCCCATGCGCGGTGAATGGCTGCAAATGCGCGGCCACCGCCGGTGATGCGGAACCTCGGCGGAATCTACACAAGTTACGACAAATTTACGCAAGTTCTGCGTACGCCCGCTTCCCCATGTCGCGGGCGCAAGGGTGTTTCGGCATTGCAAGCGGGCCGTTCGGCATGATGTAACCACGCCGGACGTGCCCGGGATCGACGGCACTCCCTTTTCGCCGCATCGCCTCGGCAATGTTACATTCGACTCGGCGGATTGACTTATGACCCTGTGGTTCGGTGTCGCACTCATGACAGCCGCGGCGGTTTGGGCCGTGCTCTGGCCGCTGGCACGCCGGGGACGCGACTTGCGCTCGGGCAGCGACGTCGCGGTCTATCGCGACCAGCTCTCGGAGATCCAGCGCGACCGTGCAGCCGGCCTGATCGGGGAGAACGAGGCGGCGGGCGCGCAGGTCGAAATTTCGCGCCGCCTTATCGCCGCGGCCGACGCGCCAGCAGTAGCACCCGCCGATGCGGCTTCGGCGACATGGCGGCGCCGGGCCGTCGCCGTCGCGGCGCTCACTCTGCTGCCGCTCGGCGCAGCAACACTCTATCTCGCGCTTGGCTCACCATCGTTGCCGGATCAGCCGCTCGCGGTGCGGGTCGCCGGTGCGCGCGGCAATCCCTCGATCGACACGTTGATTGGCCAGGTGGAGGACCATCTTTCGGGTCACCCGGAAGACGGGCGCGGCTGGGAAGTCATCGCGCCAGTCTATCTGCGCCTGGGGCGCTTCGACGATGCGGTCAAGGCACGGCGCAATGCCCTCAAGCTCAATGGCGCCACTGCCGAGCGCGAAAGTGCTTTGGGGGAGGCGCTCGTATTCGCCGCCAATGGCGTGGTGACCGCGGAGGCGAAAGCGGCCTTCGAGCAAGCGATCGCGCTCGATGCGAACGGCGTGCAGGCGCGTTATTTTCTCGGTCTCGCAGCCGAGCAGGACGGCGACCGCACGCAGGCCGCCGCCACCTGGCGCGCCTTGATCGCGACCGCGCCGCCGGATGCGCCGTGGCTCGATCTGCTGCGAAGCGCGCTCGCCCGGGTCGAGCGCGGCGCCGGAGGCGTCGCGGCTGGCGGCTCGAGTACCGATGCGAGCGACGACCAGGCAGCTGTGCAACTCGGCCCCGACCAACGCAAGGCGATGATCGAAGGCATGGTGAACCGACTTTCGGAGCGATTGCATCGCGACGGCGCCGATGTCGATGGATGGCTGCGGCTCGTTCGCTCCTACATGGTTCTGGGCGAGCCCGACAAGGCGCGCGCCGCCGTTGTCGACGCGCGGCGTGCGCTCGCCGGCGATGCGGTCAAGCTGCGCCGGTTGGATGACCTGCTCAGAGGGCTCGGCCTGGAAGGCTGAGGGTCAGAGGACCGCGCGATGACCCGCAAGCAACGACGCTTCTCGCTGATCGGCATCGCGCTCGCCGTGCTCGCGCTCGCGGTGGCGCTGGTACTCAGCGCGCTCAAGGACTCCATCGTCTTCTTCAACTCGCCGACTGAGGTGGTGGAAAAAAACATCAAGCCGGGGACGCGCCTGCGCATCGGCGGCCTGGTGAAGGAGGGCAGCGTGTCGCGCGGCGACGGCCTTGCCGTCCGTTTCGCCGTGACCGACGGCAATCGCACGGTGTCGGTCGCCTACCAGGGCGTCTTGCCTGATCTTTTCCGCGAAGGGCAGGGCGTGGTTGCTGAAGGCGCGCTCGACCCGAGCGGGACCTTCCGCGCCGATAGCGTGCTCGCCAAGCACGACGAGACCTATATGCCGAAGGACGTCGCCGAGGCCTTGAAGAAGCAGGGCCATTGGAAGGACGATTACGAGAAAAAGCTCGGCGCCGCGCCACAAGGCACGGCGCGATGATGCGTGCCGCGCGTTCGCGCGCGGAAAGGTTGACGGGATAGAAAATGATCGCTGAGTTCGGCCACTACGCCCTCGTGCTTGCGCTTGCGCTGGCCCTCGTCGAGGCGAGCGTGCCCATGGTTGGAGCCCGCAAGAACGATCCCGTGCTGATGGCCGGCGCCGGGCCCGCCGCGCTCGCGCAATTCTGTTTCGTCGCGACCGCTTTTGCCGCGCTGACGATTTGCTACGTGCGCTCGGATTTTTCCGTGCTCAACGTGTTCGAAAACTCCCATTCGGCAAAACCGCTCGTCTACAAGCTCAGCGGACTATGGGGCAATCACGAAGGCTCGATGCTGCTATGGGTGCTCATTCTCAGCCTGTTCGGCGCGCTGGTGGCACTATTCGGCGGCAATCTGCCGGCGCGGCTCAAAGCGACCGTGCTCGCGGTGCAGGCCTCGATCGCGGTCGCATTCATTCTCTTCATTCTGGTCACGTCGAATCCGTTTTTGCGCATCCCGGACCCGCCGTTCGAAGGGCGCGACCTCAATCCCATTCTGCAGGATCCCGGCCTCGCCATTCATCCGCCACTGCTCTACCTCGGTTACGTCGGTCTCTCGATCGCGTTTTCCTTCGCCATCGCCGCCCTCATCGATGGGCGCATCGATGCAGCATGGGCGCGCTGGGTGCGGCCCTGGACGCTGCTCGCCTGGATGTTCCTGACGCTCGGCATCGCGATGGGCTCGTACTGGGCGTATTACACGCTCGGCTGGGGCGGCTGGTGGTTCTGGGATCCGGTGGAGAACGCCTCGCTGATGCCCTGGCTCGCCGCCACCGCGCTTCTGCACTCCGCGCTGGTGATGGAGAAACGCGACGCGCTCAAAGTGTGGACCATCCTGCTCGCGATCTTGGCCTTCTCGCTCTCGCTGATCGGTACCTTCCTCGTGCGCTCGGGCGTGCTCACCTCGGTGCACGCTTTTGCCACCGACCCCACCCGCGGCGTCTTCATCCTGGCGATCCTGGTGCTGTTCATCGGCGGCAGCCTCGCGCTGTTTGCATTGCGCGCGCCCATGCTCAAGCAGGGCGGCCTGTTCGCGCCGGTCTCGCGCGAAGGCGCGCTCGTGCTCAACAACCTCTTCCTGGTGAGCGCCTGTGCGACCGTATTCATCGGCACGCTTTATCCGCTCGCGCTCGAGGCGCTCACGGGTGAAAAGATTTCCGTCGGCGCGCCATTCTTCAATGCCACCTTCGCTCCGCTATTCGTCCCGCTCCTCATCGCCGTGCCGTTTGGGCCGCTGCTGGCCTGGAAGCGAGGCGACGTGCTCGGCGTTGCCCAGCGTCTCATCGGTGCCGCGGCCATCGGCGTGATCACCGTCGCGGTGGTGTTCGCAATGGAAGGCGGCGGACCGATCCTGGTGCCGTTCGCGGTCGGCCTTGCGCTCTACGTGATCGCCGGTGCCTTGTTGGAAATCGTGGAGCGCACGGGTTTGCTCAAGGTGCCGGTCGCGACCGCGTTTGCCCGCGCCAGGGGTTTGCCGCGCTCGACCTGGGGCGCCGCCTTTGCGCATGCCGGGCTCGGCATCACGTTGCTCGGCGTCATCGGCGAGACGCAGTGGAGCCTCGAACGCATCGCCGAGCTCAAGCCCGGGCAATCAATCTCGATCCGGCGTTACGATCTTCATTTCGACGGCGTGAGCACGCGCCAGGGGCCGAACTACCGCGATCTTGCCGCCCATTTCACCGTGCGCCGCCACGGCGAATTCATCGGTGTGATGGAGCCGGCCAAGCGCAGCTTTCCTTCGCGCGGCACCGCCGTCACCCAGACCGCGCTGATGACGCGAGGCGTCTCGCAGCTCTATTTGTCGCTCGGGGATCCAAATCCCGACGGTTCGCTCGCGGTGCGGCTCTATTACAAGGCGCTGGTTTTGCTCATCTGGCTCGGCGCCGTGGTGATGGTGATCGGCGGTGCGCTGTCGCTCTCGGATCGGCGGCTGCGCGTGGGGGCGCCGAGGCCGGCGCGAAGCAAGGCTGCCCTCTCCCCGGCGGAGTAGGTTCGCTATGAGATCCCTCTGCCTCATCATTGTCCTGCTCACGGTTGCCGCCGCGCCGTGCGCGATCGCCGTCGAGCCCGACGAAGTGCTCTCGGATGCCACGCTCGAAGCGCGCGCCCGCGCGCTGTCCAGGGAATTGCGCTGCATGGTGTGCCAGAACCAGTCGATCGACGATTCGGAGGCGCCGCTTGCGCGCGACTTGCGCATTCTCGTGCGTGAACGATTGCAGGCGGGCGACAGCGACCGGCAGGTCATCGACTTTCTGGTCGCGCGCTACGGCGAGTTCGTGCTGCTCAGGCCGCGGTTCTCGTGGCACACCGCGGTGTTGTGGCTTGGTCCGGCGGCGCTGCTGCTCATTGGAGGGTGCGCCGTGCTGGTGCTCGCGCGCCGCTATCGGACCAATTCCGCTGCCGCAGCGGACGGCCAGCAAGGGCTCACGGCGGCGGAACGGGCGCGGCTCTCCGACATCTTGCGCGACGGCGAGCGATAAGCTCATGACGAGCAGGCTAAGTACCTGACGGCTTTTGCTCTTTTGCCTTCGCCGACCTTACCAACTTTTAATTTCCCCGACAGCGCCCGGTAAGGAAGCGATCTCCATCTTGTGCGCACTCGGGGTGCTGCCCGGCCCCCCACCGCACAAAACGATGGAGTGACTCTTATGACTGCGAGCGTTCCCGCTCCGAAATCGCGCATCCTCTCCGCGCGTCGTCTCGTCCTGCTGGCCGGCGTCGCCGGTCTCGGTGCGACCGTGCTGCTCGGTAATGCGGGGATTCTCCCGCAGCCCGCCGGTCAACTCAGCGCCGTCGCCTATGCCCAAGGCGCACAGCGCCCGATGGGATTTGCCGACATCGTCGAGAAGGTGAAGCCCGCCGTCATCTCTGTTCGCGTCAAGATGGCGAGCGGTCCCAAGATGATGGGCTTCCAGGGCGATACGCCCATTCCGCCGAACGTCGAGCGTTTCTTCCGCCGCTTCGGCCTGCCGGAGGGCGCCACCCCCGAGGAACGGCGTGGTCCGCGCGAGCACCTGGTGACCGGCCAGGGCTCCGGATTCTTCATCAGCGCCGACGGCTATGCGGTGACCAATAACCACGTCGTCGACAAGGCCGACACCGTCGAGGTGACCGTCGATGATGGCAAGACTTACACCGCCAAGGTGATCGGCACCGATCCGCGCACCGATATCGCGCTGATCAAGGTCGATGGCCGCAGCGACTTTCCGTATGCCCGGCTCGCTGAGAAGGCTCCGCGCGTCGGCGACTGGGTGCTCGCGGTCGGCAATCCGTTCGGCCTCGGCGGCACGGTGACGGCCGGCATCGTCTCGGCCCGGGGCCGCGATATCGGCGCCGGTCCCTATGACGACTTCGTTCAGATCGATGCACCCGTCAACAAAGGCAATTCCGGCGGCCCGACGTTCGACGTCGACGGCAACGTGATCGGCGTCAACACCGCCATCTTCTCCCCCTCGGGAGGCTCGGTGGGCATCGCCTTTGCGATCCCTGCTCCGACGGTGAAGTCGGTCGTCGCGCAGCTCAAGGACAACGGCAGGGTCACTCGCGGCTGGATCGGCGTTCAGATCCAGCCCGTCACGGAGGAGATCGCCGACAACCTTGGCCTCAAGAGCCCGCAGGGCGCGCTGGTCGCCGAGCCGCAGGCGGACGGTCCGGCCACCAAGGCGGGCATCATGGCCGGTGACGTTATCACCGCCGTCAATGGGAATCCGGTCAAGGACGCGAGGGACCTCGCCAGACAGATCGGCAGCATGGCGCCAGGCTCGACCGCGAAATTGACGGTGTGGCGTAAGGGCGAGGAGAAGACGTTCTCGATCTCGCTCGGCGAACTGCCCAACCAGCGCGAGGCGCGCGCGAACATGCCGGAGTCCTCCAGCCCGGAGGGCACCGACGTGCCGCGGCTCGGTCTCACCGTTGTGCCCGCAGGGCAAGTCGCAGGCAGCGGCTCGGAAGGCGTGGTCGTCACCGACGTCGATCCCAACGGGCTTGCTTCCGACCAGGGTGTCAAAACCGGCGACGTCATTCTCGAGGTCGGCGGCAAGAAGGTTGCCAATCCGTCGGACGTGCGCAGCGCTCTCAAGGACGCGCAGAAGGAGGGCAAGCGCACGATCCTCATGCGGGTCAAGTCCGGCGACGCGACGCACTTCGTCGCGATGCCGCTCGGCAAGGCCTAAGCAGAGAATGGGACGCACCGCCGGCATCCGTCGCCCCCGCCGGCGGTTCGAACCAGGGGGACGGGCGCAAAAGCCCGTCCCCAGCCCTCCAACTCCGTTCCGGCATCCGTCGCCCCCGCCGGTGTGGAGTTGGTCGAGGGGTGGCGGGGCGACCTCGCCGCCCCTCGAACGTTTCGGGCTAAGGGAAGCTCCAAGCCCGAGGTCAGGACAGGTTGATATAGTGCAGCTATGATTAGTGAAGTCCAGCATGCGCCTTCCATAAGGGACGTCGCCTATCCGAGAGACGGTCGATTCGTCATGCGTCTCCTGATCATCGAAGACGACCGAGATGCCGCCGATTACCTGGTGAAGGCATTCCGCGAGGTCGGCCACGTCGCCGACCTCGCGGTCGACGGTGAGGAGGGACTCGCCCATGCGCTCGACGGTCAGTATGACGTGTTGATCGTCGATCGCATGCTGCCCAAGCTCGACGGGCTGGCGGTGATCGGCACGCTGCGCAGCAAAGGCATCGAGACCCCCGCGCTCATTCTCTCGGCGTTGGGCCAAGTCGACGATCGAGTGCGCGGCTTGCGGGCCGGCGGCGACGACTATTTGCCCAAGCCTTATTCCTTTTCCGAGCTGCTCGCGCGCACTGAGGCGTTGGCGCGCCGACGCGGCAGCCGCGAGGAAACCGTTTATCGCGTCGGCGATCTGGAGCTCGACCGACTGTCGCACCAAGTGACGCGCGCGGGCGACGAGATCGTGTTGCAGCCGCGCGAGTTCCGGCTGCTCGAATATCTCATGAAACATGCGGGGCAGGTCGTGACCCGTACGATGCTGCTCGAGAACGTGTGGGATTATCATTTCGATCCGCAAACTAACGTCATCGACGTGCACATCTCGCGGTTGCGCTCAAAGATTGATAAAGGTTTTGCCCAGGCTCTGCTGCATACGGTTCGCGGCGCGGGATACATGATTCGCGACAGCAAATGACGTGTCATCCCCGCGTCGCGCGGGACGACACGCGGGGTGACGGATGACGGCGCTCGGGAAGCTCCTGCGCACGACGGCATTCAAGCTGACGCTGGTTTATCTAACGGTGTTCGCACTGTTTGCCGTGTTCCTGCTCGCGTATTTCGCCTGGAACACGCGCCGACTGATCACGGAGCAAATCACGCAGACGGTGGATGCCGAAATCACCGGCTTAGCCGAGCAATACCGCCAGGGCGGCATCCGCCGACTTGTTTTTGTCGTCGACGCGAGGTCGCGCCGGCCAGGTTCGAGCCTTTATCTCGTGACCACACGCGCGGGCGAGGGGCTGGCCGGGAATGTCGGATCGTTGGCGACCGGCATTCTCGAGACGTCCGGCTGGACGGAAACCGCCTACCGGCGCTTGGACGATCCCGACGGCGCAGAGCATCACGCCCTGGTTCGGGTGTTTCAACTGTCGGCCGGATTCCGTCTCCTCGTCGGGCGCGATCTCGAGGAGCGCGAACGTCTGCGCGACATCGTGCTCGCCGCCGGCCGCTGGTCGTTGGCCATCGTCATCGTGCTCGGCGTCGCCGGCGGCTTCTTCGTCACGCGACGGGTTCTCAAGCGCGTTGACGCGATGACGGAGACGACGCGCAAGATCATGGACGGCGATCTGGCTGGTCGCCTGCCGGTTGCCGGCACGGGCGACGAACTGGATCGGCTCGCCACCAATCTCAATGCCATGCTCGAGCGTATCGAGGCGCTCATGCATGGGCTCAAGGAGGTGTCGGACAATATCGCGCATGATCTCAAAACGCCGCTGACCAGGTTGCGCAACCGCTGCGAGGAGGCGTTGCGCCTCGCGGAGGACGAATCGCAATATCGGGCGGCGCTCGAGAGCACGATCGAGGAATCGGAGGCGCTCATCCGCACCTTCAACGCGCTGCTCATGATCGCGCGCGCGGAATCCGGCCAGGCGCGCGACGGAATGATCGACTTCGATGCGGCCGAGATCGCGCGCGGGGTGGGTGAGCTGTATGAGCCACTCGCGGACGACAAGGGCATCCATCTCAAGGTCGAAGCGCCGGCGGCTACTCCGGTTCACGGCAACCGGGAGCTGATCAGCCAGGCGCTCGCGAATCTGGTGGACAACGCCATCAAATACGGCGCGGGGATGAACGGCGCCGAGGCCGAGATTGTGGTGACCGCGAGGGGAGAGGGTGATCGCATCCTGCTTGCCGTCGCCGACAGCGGTCGCGGCATTCCGCAGCCCGATCGGGGTCGCGCGGTTGAGCGTTTTGTGCGGCTCGAACAGAGTCGCTCGCAGCCGGGCTCCGGGCTGGGGCTGAGCCTCGCCTCGGCCGTCGCCCGCCTCCACGGCGGTGAGCTCAAGCTCGAGGACAACAACCCCGGGCTTAAGACTGTGATATCGCTGCCGCGCGCAGGGTCGGTTCCCTCGGCGGCCTAAGCCGCTACGATATCGCCATCATTGCTGCGCTTGTGATCCCGAACCGGTCCCTATTTACCAGGTTGCGGCGTTGACGGTGGACTCCTGACAAAGCCGGAGTGGCGGCGCAATTTGCGCAGCGACGCCGGCCTGTAGTGCGGGAAGGTACGGACGAAGCTGATGAGCCGGCCGAACGCGGATGTGATCTCGGTGGGGACTTTAAGCGACGCTTCGCTCGTGCGGCGGATCGCGGCAGCGCCATGCGTTGAAGCCGCGAAGGAGGCGCAGGCGCGCCTCGCCGCCTGGCTCGCCGAAATCGCCGATGCGCCCACCGGCGACGCGCTGCGACGGGTTATCGCGGAAAACCCAGCGCTCGAAGCGCTGCTGACCGGGCTGGCGGGCGGCTCCTCCTATCTCTGGGATCTGGTGCGCGCGTCACCGCAGCGGCTACTCGTGTTGATCGAGGCAGAGCCGGAGCGCCGCTTCGCCGATATTCTCGCCGAGGCAAGGCGCGCGATCGCAGCGACACGCGAGGAGGCCGAGACAATGCGCCTGCTTCGGCGCATGAAAACCGAGGCGGCGCTGTTGATCGCGCTCGCCGATATCGGCGGCGTTTGGCCGATAACGCGGGTGCTTGAGCTGCAGACGATGCTTGCCGACGCAGCCATTGGCGCCGCGGTGGATTATCTCCTGCTCGGCGCGCAACGGCAGGGAAAGCTCAAGGTCGCCGATCCCGGCAATCCGGCCGCGAACTCGGGCTACATCGTTCTCGCCATGGGCAAGATGGGCTCTGGCGAGCTCAACTATTCGAGCGACGTCGATCTCATCGTCTTTTACGACCCCGCCGCGCTTGTTCCGGGAACCGAGCCCGCCGCCTTCTACGTCCGGCTCACGCGCGCGCTGGTGAAATTGTTGCAGGAGCGTACCGCCGATGGCTACGTATTTCGCGTCGATCTGCGGCTGCGCCCCGATCCTGCTTCGACCCAGATCGCCATCTCCACCGCGGCGGCGCTCGACTACTATGAGAGCCGTGGACAGAATTGGGAACGAGCCGCGCTGATCAAGGCGCGGCCGTGTGCCGGCGACTTTGCGGCGGGGGAAGCATTGCTCGCCGCGCTTTCACCGTTCATCTGGCGCAAATATCTCGACTTCGCGGCGGTTGCCGACGTGCACGCGATGAAGCGTCAAATCCACGTCTACCGCGGCCATGACGAGATCGCGGTCGAGGGCCACAACATCAAGCTCGGGCGTGGCGGCATCCGCGAAATCGAATTCTTCGTGCAGACGCAGCAACTCATCGCTGGCGGGCGCTACCCTGAGCTGCGCGTCAAGGCGACGCTGGAGACGCTCGACGCGCTGGTCGGCGGCGCCTGGATCGACCAGCACGTGCGTGACGACCTCGGCGCGGCTTACCGTTTTCTGCGTCTCGTCGAGAACCGTCTCCAAATGGTGGCCGACGAGCAGACCCACAGCCTGCCGGCCGATCGCGATGACCTGCAGCGATTCTCTTGTTTCGCCGGCTTCGCCGATCGTGACGCGTTCGCGCAGGCTTTGCTCGTCCATTTGCGCAACGTGCAGCGCCATTATGCGACCTTGTTCGAGAATGCGCCGGTCGGCGAGGCCGGGCGCCGCAGCTTGCTTTTTCCATCCGAGGCGGACGATCGCGAGACACTCGATCGCCTCGCTCAAATGGGTTTTCGCCGCCCGCTCGAGGTGTCGACGCTGGTGCGGCGCTGGAACGCCGGAAGCTACGGCGCGCTCAAGAGCGAGTTCGCGCGCGGCCAGTTCGCGGAAATCGTGCCGCTGTTGCTGGAGCATTTCGCCCGCTCGGCGGATCCGGACGCGGCGGTCATTGCGTTCGACCGGTTTCTCGCCGGGTTGCACGGCGGCGGACGGCTGTTTTCGCTGCTGCGCCAGAATCCCGACCTGATCGCGCTGATCGCGCTGGTGCTCGGCACCGCGCCGCGGCTTGCCGACGGTCTGGCGCAGTCTCCGGACGTCATGGACGCGGTCATCGACCCCAGCTTCTTTGGCGCGCTGCCGGAAGGAGGGGAGCTTGCGGCGGCCCTCGAACGCTCGCTGCGGCAGGCGAGATCGTACGAGGACTTTCTCGATCGCATCCGCATCTTCGCGCAGGAGCAAATGTTCCTCATCGGGACGCGCATCCTGTCGGGGACGCTGTCGGCCGAGCAGGCGGGTGAGGCCTTCGCCCGGTTGGCGGATTCGCTCATCCGCTCGCTCCAACGCGAGACCGAGGAGCAATTCGCGCGCCTGCACGGCCGCGTCGCCGGCCAGCAGATCGCGATTTTGGCGCTTGGAAAGCTCGGCGGACGCGAGATAACGGCGAGCTCGGACCTCGACCTCATCGTGGTCTATGACTTCGACCCGGAACATCCGGAATCGACCGGCCCGCGCCGCCTGTTCGGAGCGCAATATTTCTCGCGGCTGACGCAACGTCTGATCAGCGGGCTCACCGCGCAAACCAACCACGGCTTGCTCTACCGCGTCGATATGCGTCTGCGGCCCTCCGGCCGTTCGGGTCCGGTTGCGACGCAGATCGATGGTTTCGCGGGCTACCAGGAGACGGAGGCTTGGACCTGGGAACACCTAGCGCTCACCCGCGCGCGAGTCGTATCGGCACCGCCGCAATTTGCCGCGCGGGTCGAGGAGGTTATCCGCTCGGTGCTATGCCGGCCGCGTGACGCGGGCATGATCGCCGCCGATGTCCTTGAAATGCGCAACGCCATCGCGACGGAGAGAGGCGATAGCGATCGGTGGAATCTCAAATACGTCGCCGGAGGCCTGATCGATATCGAGTTCATCGCGCAATATCTGCAACTCATCCACGCGGCGCAGACGCCGGATATTCTTGACACTTCCACCACGCAAGTGCTCGACAAGGCGTGGCGGCTCGGGCTGTTGACGGCCGGGGACGCTGAACTGCTGCGCCGCGCGGTGCGGCTTTATCATGATCTCACGCAGATTCTGCGCCTGTGCCTTTCGGCGCCGTTCGATCCCAAAGCGGCGGCGCCGGGCCTCACGCGACTTTTGGCGCGCGCGGCCGACCTGCCCGATTTTGCCACGCTCGACGCCTTCATCGGTGAGACGCAGGCCAAGGTGCGTGCAAGCTTCAATCGGATTCTCGGCGCGTCGCCCTGAGCGAGGAGCATGATCGACGCGGCCGCGACGGGCGTGCACTCACGCCGCCGCCTCGGCCAACTCCTCCCGCGCCGCGGCCGGCCGCGTGACCGGCAGCCGCAGCAGCACCATCGTGCCCCGCCCCAGCGTCGAGTGGATGCGCATCCTGCCCTGATGCAGCTCGGTGAGCGACTTGGCGATAGCGAGCCCCAGGCCAGAGCCCTGATGGCTTTTGGTCAGCTGGCTCTCCACCTGCTCGAACGGCCGCCCCAAACGGGCTAGCGCATCTTCGGGAATGCCGATGCCGGTGTCGGCGATGGAGACGCTGACCCAGCCGCCGGCGGTCGCTCGCGCGCGAATCGTAACGCGGCCGCCTTCCGGTGTGAACTTCACCGCGTTGGATAGAAGATTGAGGATGATCTGCTTGAGCAGCCGGTGATCCGCGGTCAAGCGGATACCGCCGCCGATGCGGGCGGTGAGCTTGAGGCGCTTGTCGTTGGCGCGTCCGGACACCACGCGCATGGAATCGTTGAGGAAGGATTCGAGCTCGATCGGTTCGGCATCCAGTCGAATGCGCCCGGCCTCGATCTTGGACATGTCGAGAATGTCGTTGATCACGTCGAGCAGGTATTGGCCGCTCTGATGGATATCGTGGCAATATTCGCGATACTTGTCCGCGCCCAATGGGCCGAACATGCCGGACTCCATGATCTCGGAGAAGCCGATGATGGCGTTGAGGGGGGTGCGCAGTTCGTGGCTCATATTGGCGAGAAACTTCGATTTGGCCTGGTTGGCCTCCTCGGCGCGGGTTTTCTCCTCGGCATATTTCTCGGCAAGATCGGCGACCTCCTCGGCTTGCCGCTCCAACTTCTGTTGCGAATGGCGCAAATCGGCAACCGTCGCCATTAGGCGCTTCTCACTCTCCATCAGCTTTTCTTCGTGCCGCTTGATGTTGGTGATGTCGGTACCGACCGAGACATAGCCTCCATCCTTGGTGCGTCGCTCGCTGATGTGCAGCCAGCGTCCGTCGTCCAGCTGAGCCTCGAAGGTGCGCGCGCCCGGGCTCTGACCCTCGCTCGTGACCTTGGAACGCACGACCGGCTTGCGTCCGGCCGCCACCACCGACTCGTAGGAGGCGCCGGCCTTGATCGCATCGTCCGGTAGGTTGTGAAGTTCCTGGAAATTCGAATTGCATAATACCAGGCGGTTCTGCGCGTCCCAGACGACGAACGCCTCGGGAATCGTCTCGATTGCGTCGCGCAGCCGCAAGTCGGCTTCGACGGTGCGCTCCACCAAAGTCTTCTGCTCGGTGATGTCGACGGCGATGCCGATGAGATGTGGCCCGCTGTCGCCGGATTGCTGGACCAGCTCGCAACGGGCGCGCAGCCACACCCAATTGCCGTTGGCATGGCGCATGCGAAAGGCATGGTCGACCAAGGTCGCCGTGGCATCGGTGAGCTGGGCGGCGAGCCCGTAGAGATCGATATCCTCGGGATGGACGAGCGCGTTCACCTCGCCGAAGCTCAACAGCGTGTCGCGCGGCTTGAGTCCCAAGATCGCGAACATCGAATGCGACCAGAACAGCCGGCCGCGGGCGAGATCCCAATCCCACAGCCCGCAGCGCCCGCGGTTGAGCGCGGTATCGATGCGCGAGCGAACCGTCTCGTAGATCTGATCGGCCTCGCGCGCGCGCGTCGCCTGCCAGTGGAAAGCAAAGCCCAGGATGAGCACTACGAAGCCGGTGGTGGCGGAAAGCGTGACGGTCAAAGCCGTGTCCGCCGCCCACGCCGCCAGCGCATCGGCGCGCCCGTGCACGACCGCGATCTCGCCGTTCGACCAGAGTCCGCGCACCGTCCCATATGCCAAGCTGCCGTCGGCGAGCGGAATTTCCAACACTCCGGCGGCGGCGGCGAACGTGGTCAGCGGCTGCGTCGGCCCGAGCACGTCGATCAGCCGGCGTCCGACCGTCGCCGCCTCGAGCGGCGCGCTCGCGCTCATCGTGCCGTCGGGATTGGTGACGAGCTCGTGGCCGACGCCGGCGACGATGACGCCGTCGCTGTTGGCGATGAGCACTTGACGGCCGGGCGCGCGCGTCCACGGCGGCATCGTGCGCTCGAGCTCGGTCTGCAGCCGCCGGTCGGGCTTGTCGCCCCTCGGCTGCTCCAGCCGTCCGAGCCGCTCGACCAGGAAATCGGCGGTGGCTTCGATCTGTTTGATGACCTCGCCGGCCGCTTGGCGACGATGATCCAGCACTTGCACGATGGCGCCAACGCAGATCGTCACCAGAAAGGCGATGATCAGCGCCGGCACGGCGCGCCGCAGCGCCGGCTCGGCTGTGAGCAGCCGCCGATAAGCCGGCTTGGCGATCGACTGAGCTAGTCCTTTGATTGAATCAGAACTTACGGACGCGCTCGCGACTTCGGCGCGCGCCATGCCTCGCCTCCGTTCGGGTCCTCATCACCTTCATCGGAAGGATGTGCCGCATCTCTCCGAATCAATTGTGATTGGAATCGAAAGATGGCGATTTGTCGAGAGGCAAATTAACGAATTTGCAATATTGATGAATCCGGGCTTGCTCCTTGATCGGTAAGGAGTTTCGGCGAGGAAGCGCAAAAATTTGCGTTCACGGTTCGTGCCCGAACGAGGCACTCGCCAAGCGAACCGGGTGGCGGCGGCGACGTCAGCCCTCGGCCAGCGCGCGGTGCACGATATCGTCCACGTCGACCGAGCGCGAAGATGCCGCCGCGACTCGCTGTAGCGCGGCTTGCGCGCGAGCGCGCCGCATCGGCTCGAGCATGCGCCAGGTCTTCAGCGCCGATACCAGCCTCGCGGCAAGCTGGGGGTTCTTGCGATCGAGCGCCAGCACGATGTCCACGATGAAGTCGTAACCGGCGCCGTCGGCGCGGTTGAACTCCTTTTGGTTCGCCAGCGCGAAGGCATGGATCAACGCGCGCACGCGATTGGGATTGGCAAACGAAAAGGCGCGATGCTGGGTCAGCGCCTTGACGCGCTCGAGCGTAGCCGGTTCCGGGATAGTCGCCTGCAGCGTGAGCCATTTGTCGACGATCAGCGGATCGTCGGCGTAACGGTTATAAAAATCCTCGAGCGCGGCCGTCCGCTCGGGCACGTCGCAGAGCGACAGCGTCGCGAGGGCCGCCATGCGATCCGTCATGTTGTCGGCGGCTTGATACTGCCGGGCGGCAAGCGAAATGGTGTCCGCTCGGCGCGTCGCCACGAGAAGGTCGAGGCAGGTGTTGCGCAGCGCGCGCCGGCCGGCGTCGGCGGCATCGGGCCGGTAGGGCCGACTTTCGGAGAGCCGGCGATAGTGGTCGAAGAGGGGTCCCGCGAGATGCTCACCGATCCTCGCGCGCAACTCGGTGCGGGCGGCGAACACGGCGTCCGGGTCGACCTCGTGGCCGATCTCACGCGCGATGTCCGCCTCGCCCGGAAGCGTCAACGCAAGAGCGACAAAGGCGGGTTCGAGCGCGCCGTCGGCTAGCGTCGCGCCGAGTCCGTCCAAGAGCCCCGGATCTTGGCGCGGCGCACGATTCGTGCCCAACGCGGCCGTATTGTCGACGAGCAAGCGAGTAGCCAGCGTCTGCAGCGCCTGCCAGCGGTTGAACGGATCAGCATCGTGCGCGGCGAGGAAGCGCAGATCGCCTGCGGACAGGTTAGTGGAGAGCTTGATCGGCGCGGAAAATCCGCGGTTGAGCGAAGGCACCGGCGGTTCGCCGACGTCCGCGAACACGAAGGTTTCGGCGGGCTTGGTCAACGTCAGCACGCCACGCTCGATCACACGGCCATCGCTGAGCTTGAGCGGTAGGTCGCGCCCGTCGCGCCCGACCAGGCCCACGCCGAGCGGGATGACCATCGGCTGCTTATCGGACTGACCGGGGGTTGCGGGAATGCGCTGGGCGACCTCCAGCCGATAGGTTTTGCCGCCGCCATCGTAGCTGCCGGTGGCGACGACTTCGGGCGTGCCCGCCTGCGAGTACCAGAGCATGAATTGCCCAAGGTCAATTCTCGACGCATCGGCGAAGCACTGCACGAATTGATCGACGGTCGCCGCCTCGCCGTCGTGGCGGCTGAAATAGAGGTCCATGCCCTTGCGGAAATTCTCCGGGCCGAGCAGCACTTGGAGCATGCGCACGACCTCGGCGCCCTTCTCGTAGACGGTCGCCGTATAAAAGTTGTTGATCTCGCGGTAGACCGCGGGGCGCACCGGATGTGCGAGCGGGCCGGCATCCTCGACGAATTGATGTGCGCGCAGGCTGCGCACATCGCTGATGCGCTCGACAGCGCGCGAGCGTTGATCGGCGGAAAACTCCTGATCGCGAAAAACCGTAAGCCCCTCTTTGAGGCAGAGCTGGAACCAGTCGCGGCAGGTGATGCGGTTGCCGGTCCAGTTGTGGAAGTATTCGTGCGCGACGATCGCCTCGATCCGCTCGAAATCGTTGTCGGTTGCGGTCTCGGGTGATGCCAGGATGTACTTGTCGTTGAAGACGTTGAGGCCCTTGTTCTCCATCGCCCCCATGTTGAAATCGGAGACCGCGACGATCATGAAAATATCGAGGTCGTATTCCCGGCCGAAGGCGGTCTCGTCCCAGCGCATGGCGCGCTTGAGCGAATCCATCGCATAGAGGCAGCGCCGCTCCTTGCCCGGCTCCACATAGACGCGCAGCGTCACCTCGCGCCCCGACATGGTGCGGAAGCGATCCTCCACGCAAGCGAGCTTGCCGCCGACGAGCGCGAAGAGGTAGGACGGCTTTGGAAATGGATCGTGCCACACCGCGAAATGCCGCGTCGTGCCCGGCACGTCACCCGCTGCGACGGGATTGCCGTTGGCGAGCAGCACCGGCGCCTCCGCTTTGTCGGCCTCGACGCGCGTGGTGTAGACCGCCATGACATCGGGGCGATCCGGGAAATAGGTGATGCGGCGGAAGCCCTCGGCCTCGCACTGCGTGCAATAAATCGCGCCCGAGCGGTAGAGACCAGAGAGCTGCGTGTTGGCCGAGGGATCGACGACGGTCTCGATCTCCAAACGGAAGCGGCGTTGCGGCGGCTGCGCGATGGTTAGGCGGTCCGGCGTTGCGACGAACTGTTCCTGCGGCAGCACGGCGCCGTCGAGCTTCAGCCCGCGCAGGTTGAGTGCGTCGCCGTTGAGCACGAGCGGTGCCGGCGCCGACCCATTGTTATTGGGCCGCAGCGTGAGCGCCGCCCGTATCCGGCTCGCCGTCGGGTCGAGCAGCACGTCGAGTTCCACCGTCTCGACCAGCCAATCGGGCGGGCGGTAATCCTCAAGGCGGATGGGGCGGGCCTCTTCTGTGCGCATCTCGGTTCCAATCTCTCGAGCATTCTACTCGCCCGCGACCGCAGGACACCTTGCGGGAAGTGCTGGGTCGTGACTTTTTTACCCATGTATCGGCAAGCGGCTTCCTGCTTTAATCGCTTTCTCAAAAGCTGCAAGGCGCTGTATGGGTGTGCCGACAATTGTGGGAGGAATGTGATGACGTTGCGTGCAAGTTCGTTGGTGTTGGCGGGGATCGTGGCCTCGCTGGTCGGCGCGTCTCCTGCCGCCTCGGAGCAAGCGTATCCCAATCAGGTGGTGCGGATCGTGGTTCCCTTCTCCGCCGGCAGCATCACCGACGGGCTCGCCCGTATTCTTGCCGACAAGCTCGCCGAAGTGTGGAAGCAGCAGGTGATCGTCGAGAACCGCCCCGGCTTGCCGGGCACGACGGGCGTCGCCAAGAGCCCGCCCGACGGCTACACGCTGATGCTGACCTCGAACGGTCACACCATTGCCGGCGCCATCAACAAGAACATTCAATTCGATCCGGTGAAGGATTTCGCTGGCGTCGCCCGCGTCGCGTCGGTGCCGCTGGTGGCGATCGTCCCGCCCGAGTTTGCGGCCAAAACGCTCAAGGATTTCATCACGCTCGCGAAGGAGAAACCGGGCCAACTCAACTTCTCCTCGGCCGGCGTCGCCAGCACCTCATATCTGTCCGCCGAGATCTTCAAGCAAGACGCCAAAATCAACATTGTGCACATCCCGTACAAGGGCGCGCCCGAGGCCACCACCGCCGTGATCCGTAACGACGCGCAGATGTATTTTGCGCCGATTCCCGCGACCCAGGAGTTGAGCTCGACCGGCAAGGTGCGGGCGATCGCCATCAATTCCGCCAAGCGCGTTCCGCAGCTGCCGGATGTGCCGACCATCGCCGAGACTTTGCCGAACTACAAATACGAGTCCTGGTTCGGCGTGCTCGCGCCCGCCGGAACGCCGCAGCCGATCCTCACCAAGGTGAGCGAGGACATCGCCAAGGTTCTTGAGATGCCGGACGTCAAGGAGAAGCTGCTCGCGCAAGGATCGATCCCCGCGCCGACCACGCCGAGCGAGTTCGATGCCATCAACAAGTCCGACACCGAGCGCTACGGCAAGATCCTCAAGGAGGCCGGGATCACGCCACAATAGCCGTCGCTCAGCGGCGTCGGTCAACGGCGGAGGCGCCGATCGCGGCGGTTTTTCGCTGAGCGGGAGACGAGCATGCGCGCCATGGTGCTGGAGCGGCCGCGCGCCGCGCTCGTGCCGCGCGAGGGCGCGGTGGCCGCGCCGGCCGCCGGCGAAATCCTGATCGAGATCGCGGCCTGCGGGGTGTGCCGCACCGATCTGCACGTGGTCGACGGCGAGTTGCCAAACCCGAAGCTTCCGCTCGTGCCCGGCCATGAAATCGTCGGCCGCGTCGCGGCGCTTGGGGCAGGGGTCGAAGGGCTGGCGCTGAGCGAGCGCGTCGGTGTGCCTTGGCTCGGCGCCACCTGCGGCGTCTGCGCCTACTGTCGGACTGGTCGGGAGAATCTGTGCGATCGGCCGCTGTTTACCGGCTATACGCGCGATGGCGGCTACGCTAGCCATGCGATCGCCGATGCGCGCTACTGCTTCCCGCTGTCGGAACGGCGCGACGATGCGGAGATTGCGCCGTTCTTGTGTGCGGGCCTGATCGGCTGGCGCAGCTATCGCATGGCGGGCGCGACCGGGTCCGACGCCGAAGGCGCGGGTCCACGGGCCCTCGGTCTCTACGGATTCGGCGCCGCCGCGCACATTCTGGCGCAGATCGCGACCTGGCAGGGCCGCCGCGTCTATGCCTTCACCCGCACCGGCGACGAGGCGGCGCAAGCATTTGCAAAATCCCTCGGCGCAGTGTGGGCCGGCGGCTCGGACGAGATGCCGCCCGAGCCGCTCGACGCGGCAATCATTTTCGCGCCGGTCGGCGCGCTCGTGCCGACGGCGCTCAAGGCGGTCAAGAAGGGCGGCCGCGTCGTCTGCGGCGGCATTCACATGTCGGACATTCCAAGCTTTCCTTATCGCCTGCTGTGGGAAGAGCGGCAGGTGCTTTCGGTTGCCAATCTCACGCGCGCGGACGCGCACGAATTCTTGGCACTGGTGCCGCAAGCCGGGGTCAAGACCGCGGTGAGACGTTATCCGCTCGCAGCCGCCAACGATGCGCTTTCGGATCTGCGCACGGGCCGACTGCAAGGCGCAGCCGTACTGATACCTTGAACCGCCGCGGCCGGCCGCCGTGCTAGCGTCCGCTCCCCTCAAACTGACGCGGCGGCGCCGGCTCGGCGTGGCCGACCGCGCGCTTGATCGACGGGAAGCGCAGCCGGAGCGCCCGCTCCACCTCGTCCACCTTGTCGTGCACGTCCGCGACCTTGAGCGACGGATCGACCAAGCAATGAAAATTGACGATCTCGCCGTCGCCGGCCGCGCGCACGCGCACGTCGTGGATCGCGCCGACGAAATCAACCTTTGTCGCGATCTCGGTCAGCGCCTCGCGCACCGCTGCGATACGTTGAGCGGAGGCGTCGCGACCTGGCTCGTCGAACGGCTGCAGCGGCTCGATGTGGGTCTCGACCTCGACTTGTGGTCCGAGCTCCTCGCGGATCGCTTCTTCGAGCCCGGTTGCGATATCGTGCGCCGCGCCGATCGAGAGAGCGCCGTCGACCTCCAGATCGAGCGAAACCGCGAGCCGCCCCTCGATCGCATGCGCGGTCACATGGTGAATAGCGAGCGAGCGATTGCGCGCGATCACCATCACGCGTTCGAGCGAGGTTTCATCGTCGAGCGCGCGCGGCTCGGTGGTGACGGTGATCTCGGCGGCGGGACTGTCGGCGCGCACTGCCTCGACGATGCGCTGCTTGACTGCCGCCAGGCGGTCGAGCGGCAGCGTGCGGCTGACGGCCACGACCAGATCGACGAACAGCACTTCGCCCACCTGCCGCACGCGCAGCCCTTCGATCGCGACCACCCCGGGGACGTGGTTGATGGCCGCGGTGATTTTGTCGGCGGCTCCGGGCGGGGCGGTATCGGTCAGCGCATCTATGGTGCGCCGGCCGAGCCGCCAGCCGGCGATGCAGATCAGGATCGAGACCGCGACCGCGGCTACCGAATCGGCGGAGGCAAAGCCGAGCGCGATGCCGAAGAGCCCGACTAACACCGCCAACGAGGACCACATGTCGGAACTGAAATGCAGCGCGTCTGCTTCGAGTGCGTAGCTCGATGTTTTTTGCGCGGTGCGGTGGAGCGCCCGCGCGCGCCAAAAATCGACGACGATCGAGAGCACGATTACGGCAAAAGCCCAAGGCGTCGCTTCGACCTCCGGCGGCTCTGCGCTCATAAGCCGTTTGGCCGCTTCCCACATCACCACGCCGGCGAGAACGAACAGCAGCGCGGTCGCGGCGAGCGCGGAAACGCTCTCGATCTTGCCGTGGCCGTAATGGTGCTCCGCGTCTGCCGGCTTGCCGGAAAGCCGCACTGCGAAATAGGTCATGACCGTGGCGCCGAGGTCGATCAGCGAATGGGCCGCCTCGGACAGAAGCCCGAGCGAGCCGCTCATGACGCCGACGATCGCCTTGGCCACCGTCAGACCCGCCGATGCGGCAATCGAAGACAGCGCAACCTTCTGCTTGATGTCCGACATCCATGCCTCTGCGCTGCGACGTAGCGATCAGGGTCGCGGGCGTCAATGCAGCGGAAACTGATCCGTCGCACGTGGCGTCATTGGATATGCAAATGATTTGCATGTGAGGCGGATGCGGGGGGTCGCAAATCGAATTGCATTCCTTCTTCTCGACGCGCCCGGCGGCAGTTCGACCGAGGCGCCGATATCACTGGTCCAACATCGGCGCATGAGCTGTATGCACCGCGAGCATGCGACTTCCCATGTGGGGCAGTATGGTCGTAGAAGGACCAAGCTCGACAACAGGCTGCGCACGCCGAAAGTGGGTGCCGCGCCGCCGGGGGCGAACGAAAGTCGGATGAAGTTAGACCGCAGATTCTGCATCGCCCCGATGATGGACTGGACGGATCGGCACTGCCGCTTCTTCCACCGCCTGCTCACGCGCCGGGCGCTGATCTATACCGAAATGATCACCACCGGCGCCGTGCTTCACGGTGACCGCGCGCGGCTCTTGGCCTACGACATGGCCGAGCATCCGGTTGCATTGCAGCTCGGCGGTTGCGATCCACGGCAGCTTGAGCAATGCGCGCGGATCGCCGAGGACTTCGGCTACGACGAGGTCAACCTCAACATCGGCTGTCCCTCCGAGCGCGTGCAGGAGGGCCGCTTCGGCGCATGCCTGATGGCGGAGCCTGCTCTCGTCGGCGATTGCGTTGCCGCCATGACGGCCGCGGTCGATTTGCCCATCACCGTCAAATGCCGCATCGGCATCGACGATCAGGACCCCGAGGAATCGCTCGAGGCACTGACCTGCGCCGTCGAGCGCGCCGGCGTCGCCGCGCTGATCGTGCATGCGCGCAAGGCCTGGCTCGAGGGCCTATCGCCGCGCGAGAACCGGGATATCCCTCCGCTCGATTATGCCCGCGTCTATCGGCTCAAAGCGGCGCATCCCGGTCTTTGCGTCGTGCTCAACGGCGGCATCGCCGATCTCGATCAAGCGCTGGCACATTGCGCGCGGCTCGATGGCATGATGATGGGGCGGGCCGCCTATCAAGAGCCGTGGCGGCTTTTGGCCGTCGACCCTGTGCTGTTCCATGAGCCGGCGCGCTTTTCGCCGGCGAAGGCCGCGGCCGAAGCCCTGATCCCCTATATCGAGCGCGAGCTTGCACGCGGCACGCGGCTCCACGCAGTGACTCGCCACGTGCTCGGCTTGTTCCGCGGGGTCCCGGGCGCGCGCGCCTTTCGCCGGCATCTCGCGACGGAAGCGATCAAGCCGACCGCCGGCGCAGACACCTTCCGCGCGGCACTCGCGCTCATCGCCGACGTCGACGCGCGCAGCGTCGCCGCCGCTTGATCCGAGACGATCCTTCGGAGCAGACCATGATCTTGGGCGTCCCCGTGAGCGAGCTCTTGCTGCTCGCGGCGCTGATCATCGTCGCCGGATTCATCACCGGCATTCTCGCCGGGCTTTTCGGAATCGGCGGCGGCGCGCTCATCGTTCCAGTTCTTTACGAAGTGTTCCGGGTGCTCGGCGTGCCGGACGAGGTCCGCTTCCAGCTTTGCGTCGGCACGTCGATCGCCATCATCGTTCCCACCAACGTGCTCTCTTACTTCATCCATCGCGGCAAGGGTGCGGTGATGATGGACGTGGTACGCGCTTGGGCGATACCTGCGGTGGCGGGCGTGGCGGCCGGCTCGGTCATCGCAGCCTTCGCACCCGCCGCGGTGCTCAAGCTCGCCTTCGTGCTCATCGCGAGCGTGATCGCTTTCAAGCTGCTGTTCGGCCGCGACAGCTGGCAGATAGCCGACGATCTGCCCGGTCCTGCCGGGATGACCGTCTACGGCGCGTTCATCGGGCTTGCCTCCTCGCTCATGGGCATCAGCGGCGGGTCGGTTTCCAACATGATCCTGACCCTCTACGGCAAACCGATCCACAAGGCGGTCGCCACCTCCGCGGGGCTCGGCGTGCCGATCACCGTCGCAGGCACGATCGGCTACATCCTCGCCGGTCTGCCGCAGCAGTCGCTGCTACCGCCGCTCTCGCTCGGCTTTGTGTCGCTGATTGGCTTCGCCCTGATGGCCCCGGTCTCGAGCCTCACCGCGCCCTATGGCGCGCGGCTCGCCCACACGCTGTCGAAGCGCCGGCTCGAGATTGCGTTTGGCTGTTTCCTGCTGGTCGCCTGCATACGTTTTGCGGTGAGTCTGATCGAATGATCCTCACGGATAACCGCGCATCATGAGCTTGTCCCCGCGCACCTCCCAGCTCTCGAGCCGGTTGAGAAAGGTCATGCCGAGCAGGCTGGTGCGCAGTTGCCCGCCTTGAGCGACGAGCGCCGGGACCGAGCGCTCGGTGATATCGCCGATCGACAGCCGGTCGAGCGTGACCGGCGCCGCGCGGGTACGGCCATTGGCGGTGTCGACGCTGACGGAGTAGTTGAGGACTTCGAGCGGCAGACCCGCGGCCTTTGCCGCTTCCTGCGTGAGGACGACCGCGCTCGCGCCGGTGTCGAGTACCATGGGGACGCGCGCGCCGTTGACGTGCGCCGCCACCGAGAAGCCGCCGCTGCTTGTGCGCGCGATTTCGACCGTGCGTCCCCTGGTTACGGGACGGCCGGGAATGAGCTCGGCGAGCACCCGGTCGGCCACCTCGCGCAGCTCGAAACGGTAGGTATATCCAAGCGCCAACAGCGTCGCGAGCATCACCCAAATGAGGGCGGATTCGAGTGCGTGGGAAAAACGCTGGCGAAATAGCATCAGCGCGATCAGCCCGACGAGCGCCGCCGCCATGATTTTCGTTTCGACCGACGCGCTGTCGAATCGGGAAAGTTCGGCCAGCGCCGTTTCATTCTGCTGCAGCACGAGCACGAGGAGTGCGACGGTGAGAACGGCGAGTAGGATCCAGAGCAGGCGGCGCACGGCGATGTCCTTCAGCCCACGCTAAATCATATTCCGTTCATGTCGAGCTAGATGCGGCGTGGTCGCTGGCCGTCGCCACCGGCGCAAGCGCTTTCGCCAATGCATTGGCAGGCGAGGCATCGGCCTCCACCGTCGAGCGCTTGACGTCCGCACGAGGGGCATGATGGGGTGTAGACGAAGGAATAATACAACCGGTTGGGTGTATGATCCAATGTAGCCGGCGCGACGGCAATGGCAGCAAGCCTCCGCGCGCATTCCCGTGGAGCGGGAATCCAGGGTCCACGTCCGGATGCCCGCTTGCGGGAGGACGAGCGGAAGAGAACGTGGGCCGACGCGCAGCACGGGTACCGAAATGAAGCTTTACGACGGAGGCCGCGCGCCCAATCCGCGGCGCACGCGGATCTTTCTGGCCGAGAAGGGTGTCACGCTGCCCATGGAGCAGGTCGATCTCGGCGCCATGGCGCAGATGTCGGCGGCGTATGCCGCGATCAACCCGCTCAAGCGCGTGCCGGCGCTCGTTCTCGACGACGGCACGGTGATCACGGAATCGATCGCGATCTGCCGTTATTTCGAGGCGCTTAAGCCCGATCCGCCGCTGTTCGGGCGCGGTGCGCTGGAGCTTGCCCGTGTCGAGATGTGGAATCGGCGTCTCGAGCTGCATTTGTTGTTTCCAGTCTCGCACGTCTTTCGCAACTCGCACCCGGCGATGAAGGAAATGGAGGTGCCGCAGGTGCCGGCGTGGGCCGAGGCCAACAAGCCGCGCATCCAGGAATTCGTCGCGTTGTTGGACGGCGAGCTGAAAGACCGCCCGTTTGTGGCGGGCGACGCATTCACCGTCGCCGACATCACCGGTCTCGTCGCCGTCGATTTCATGAAGCCGGCAAAGCTCGCGGTGCCGGACGAGCTCAAACATCTCAAGCGCTGGCATGGCGACGTCGCCGCCCGGCCGAGTGCCTCGGCCTGACCATGCGCCTGACGATCGTGGGATGTGGCGATGCCTTTGGCTCCGGCGGTCGGTTCAACACCTGCTTCTTTCTCGAAACGGCCAAGGGAACGCTGCTCGTCGACTTCGGGGCCTCATCGCTGGTCGCGCTGAAGGCGCACGGCCTGGATCCCGACCGTATCGACGCCATCGTGCTTTCGCATCTGCACGGTGACCATTTCGGCGCGTTGCCCTTCCTGCTGCTGGATGCCCAGTTTCTTGCGCGGCGCGAGCGGCCGCTATTGATCGCCGGACCGCCCGGCACGCGCGCACGCCTCGATCAGCTTCTCGAAGTATTCTTCCCGAAGTCGACCACCAACAAATGGCGGTTTTCATGGGAAGTGATGGAGATCGAGGTCGGCCGTCCGACCGACGTGCTCGGTCATTCCGTCACCACCACCGAAGTGCTGCATTATTCGGGCGCACCCTCGACCGCGATCGTGCTCAGCGACGGGGTGAAGCGCTTCGCCTATTCCGGCGATACCGAGTGGGTGGATGCGCTCCTCTCCGTAGCCGACGGCGCGGATCTCTTCATCATCGAGTGCTTCGCGTATTCCGGCGAATTGCCCGGCCACATCACGTGGGACGTGCTCAAGCCCCGGCTGCCCGATCTGCGCGCGCGGCGGATCATGCTCACGCATATGAACCCGGTCATGCTCGCAAATCTCGATGAGGTCAGGGCCGCCGGCGTGCTCCCCGCCGAGGACGGCGCGGTGATCGAGATTTGAGATGGATGGTCCTGGCGGGCGCGAAGCCGCTTACCGTTCCAACCGCGCGATGAGGCTCGAGGTATCCCAGCGCCGGCCACCCATCTTCTGCACCTCGGCATAGAACTGATCGACCAGCGCGCTCACCGGTAAGCTTGCGCCGTTCTTGCGCGCCTCGCCGAGGCAAATGGCGAGATCCTTGCGCATCCAATCGACCGCGAAGCCGAAATCGAACTTTCCCGCGGCCATGGTCTTGTAGCGGTTCTCCATTTGCCAGGACTGGGCCGCGCCCTTGGAGATGGTCTCGATGACGGCGTCGACGTCGAGGCCCGCCTTTTTGGCGAAATGAATGCCTTCGGACAGCCCCTGCACCAAGCCGGCAATACAGATCTGGTTGACCATCTTGGTGAGTTGGCCCGCCCCGGCGGAGCCAAGAAGCTTGCACATACGCGCGTAGGATTGGATCACCTTCTCGGCGCGCGCATAGGGCTCGGCATCGCCTCCGCACATGACCGTGAGCACGCCGTTCTCCGCCCCGGCCTGTCCGCCCGAGACGGGGGCATCGACGAAGCCGAAGCCGCGCTCTTTCGCCTGCCCATAGAGTTCGCGGGCGATCTCTGCCGAGGCGGTGGTGTGGTCGACGAACACGGCGCCTTTTTTCACGCCGTGGAAGGCGCCGTTCGTCCCGAGCGTCACCTCGCGCAGATCGTTGTCGTTGCCGACGCAGCACATGACGAAGTCCTGGCCCTCGGCAGCGGCCTTGGGCGTTGCTGCGCTGCGCCCGCCGTAATGCTCGACCCACTTCTGCGCCTTGGCCGCGGTGCGGTTGTACACAGTGACATCATGGCCGCCTTTGTTCTTGAGATGCCCGGCCATGGGATAGCCCATGACGCCGAGACCGAGAAAAGCCACCTTCGCCATTCTGTCCTCCTCAAGCGCTGCCAGCGACGGCGCGGATACCTATATGCGCGATTGATTGCGACGGCGCGGCGCTGGCGTCAACCGTCATCGTGTTGACCAGACCCGCCCCCCGCCTATGGTGTCGCACGGAAACGGACGCATCAGGTCCGGCGGAGAAGGTGTGATGGCGTTGAACAAGGAACAGGTGCTTGCGGCTCTCGAAGGCGTCGCGAGTCCAACCGGAACTCCGCTGCCAAGAACCGGCGCGCTTTCCGACGTGGTCGCGGGCGACGGCAAAGTATTCTTTTCCATCACCGTGGATGCCGCCGACGTCAAAGCCTGGGAGTCCGTGCGCAAGCGTGCGGAAGAGGCCGTGCGGGCGCTGCCGGGCGTGCAATCCGCCCTGGTTGCCTTGACGGCGGAGCGCAAGGGAGGCGCGGCACCTCCTCGCCCGCAGGGGAGAGCCGCGCCCGCGCGCGGTGCGCCGCGTGGGGAGGCGATGCTGGGGGTGCCCGGCGTCGCAGCGATCATCGCGGTTGCCTCGGGCAAAGGCGGGGTTGGGAAATCGACCACGGCGGTCAATCTCGCACTCGGTTTAAGCGCGCTCGGTCTCAAGGTCGGTGTTCTCGACGCCGATATCTACGGTCCGTCGCTGCCGAAGCTGCTCGCCATTCGCGAGCGGCCGCAGACCATCGGCGGGACGCGGCTCAAGCCGATCACGCGTTACGGGCTCACCGTGATGTCGATCGGTTTCCTCATCGACGAGGAGACGGCAATGATCTGGCGCGGGCCCATGGTCATTTCGGCGCTCACGCAGATGTTGCGCGAAGTCGAGTGGGGTACGCTCGACGTGATGGTGGTCGACATGCCGCCCGGCACCGGCGACGCGCAGCTCACCATGGCCCAGCAGGTGCCGCTCAAGGGCGCGATCATCGTCTCGACGCCCCAGGATCTCGCGCTCATCGACGCCAGGCGCGGCGTGTCCATGTTCAAGCGGGTCAACGTGCCCGTGCTCGGCGTGATCGAAAACATGAGCTATTTTCTTTGCCCGCGCTGCGGCACGCGCTCGGATATTTTCGGACATGGCGGGGCGCGGCACGAGGCGCAGCGGCTCGGCGTGCCGTTCCTGGGCGAGGTGCCGCTGGACATGGCCATCCGCGAAAAATCCGATGCGGGGCTGCCCCTGGTCGCGACCGAGCCCGATGGTCCGGTTGCGAAGATCTATTGCGACATCGCCGCCAAGGTCGCCGATCAACTCAAGGGCGCCGGCGCCGGTCGCGCGGCGCCGAAGATCGTGATCGAGGCATAGGCCGCGAGCGGACCTAACTCTGCGCGCGGAGGAGGGCCGGCAGTTCGCTCAGCGATCGCACGGTCCGGTCAGGTTTGCCGGGCAGCCGTTCCGGCCGCTGCCCATAACGATTGCACCACACGACCTGCATGCCGAACGCCGATGCCGCGTACGCATCCCACGCGTTCGACGATTGGAACGCGATCGCAGCGGCGGGGACCCCGAGCCGATCGACCGCAAGCTGGTAAACCTTGGGATGCGGCTTATAGACGCCGACCGCTTCGACCGAGAGCACCGCGTCGATGAGCGAGTTCAGCCTCGATGCGCGCACGACCGCGTCGAGCATCATGGGCGAGCCGTTCGACAGGATCGCTGTGCGCAAGCCTGACGTCTTGAGCCGTTCGAGAACCTCCGGGACCTCCGGAAACGGCTCGAGCGTCAGGTAGAGGTTCATCAGCCGGTCGCGCAAGCCAGGCTTGTCCAGCGCCAATGTCTCCAATGCGAAGTCGAGAGCGTCGGAGGTGACCTGCCAGAAGTCCGCGTGCCGGCCTTGGACCGCCCGCAGCCAGGTGTATTGCAATTGCTTGTCACGCCAGAGCGCGGTCAATTTGTCGATGGCCTCGCCGAGCACATCCCGGCAGCTTCGCGCCGCCGAAGCGAAATCGAACAAGGTCCCGTAGGCATCGAAGACGCAAGCCTGCACGCCGGCCAGAGGTATGTTGCTCATGCGCATCCACCTCACATTTGCGGTGATCGGCAGCCAACCGGATTCGAGAATGTGGACCTTGTCGCGACCGCGCAAGCCGGGGTCAGTCCTCCACCCACATGCGCAGCAGATTGGCCAATGACTTCGAGACAAGGTCGAATTCGCTCGATTTGCCTTCGCGCGCAAACATCTGCCGGCGCGCGGTATCGAGATCGAAGAGGAGTTCCCGCCGCGCCGGATCGCGAACGAAGCTTCTCACCCAGCCGACGGCGGCAAGGCGCGCGCCGCGCGTCACCTCGGTGACGTGGTGCAGCGAGGTGGCGGAATAGGCGACCAGCGCTCCTGCATCGAGTTTGAAGGTTTCCTCGCCCGAGACGCCTTCGATCGCGAGCTCGCCGCCATCGTAGCTTTCCGGCTCGGACAGGAAGAGCGTGAACGAAACGTCGGTGCGCATGCCGTCCATCAGCGCGTCATCGACGTGGCTGCCGTAGCGCATGCCTCTCTCGTAGCGCGAGAAGAGCAGTGTCGCCAAGGCCATCGCTACCTACGAGCGGACCTTCGTGTCACCCGAGACTCGTTTCGACCGTTGGATCGCCGGCGACGAGCACGCGTTGACGCCGCGCGAGGTCGCGGGATTCAAGCTGTTCACCG
>Ga0307277_10000024_pt1 | contig 45217 bp, 53 predicted proteins | sample ER_DNA_116_FD_194473 | JGI IMG/M metagenome (GOLD analysis project Ga0307277, IMG submission 194473) | Bulk soil microbial communities from the East River watershed near Crested Butte, Colorado, United States - ER_DNA_116 | ecosystem: Environmental > Terrestrial > Soil > Floodplain | place...
CACAGCATGTTCGGGCCAACTGTCACTGTCGAGGACCGGCATATTGGGAGTGTGCCTCAGATCGTGGAGCGCCTAGGCTTCGACCTTGGGTGACTTCCAGTCCCGCTCGAGTGCATCCTCGAGCCAATCGCGTACTCCGTCGATCGGAATCCGTTCCTGCTCGAGTGAGTCGCGATCACGGGCCGTCAGTGTGCCGTCCGACACGGTCTGCTCGTCAATGGTGAAGGCCCACGGCGTCCCGATCTCGTCCTGTCGCCGATAGCGGCGGCCGATCGCTCCGTTGTCGTCGTACTCGACCATGTAGCGCAGCCGGAGTTCCTCGTACAGCGCCCGCGCCTTCGCGACCATCTGCCCGTCCTTGGCGATCAGCGGCAGTATTGCCGCCTTCACCGGCGCGATCCGTGGATGGAAGCGTAGAACCGTGCGCTCGCGCTCGCCGACGACCTCCTCGTCATACGCGTCGACGAGGAAGGCGAGGAACGAACGGTCGGCGCCACCAGCCGGCTCGATCACGTGTGGGACGTAGCGCTCGCCGGTCGCGCTGTCCACGAACTCGAGCTTCGCGCCGGAATGCTGCGTGTGCTGAGTGAGGTCGAAATCGCCGCGGTTGGCCACGCCTTCGAGCTCCGACCAGCCGATCGGGAACAGATACTCGATGTCGCTTGTCGCGGTCGAGTAGTGCGCTAGCTCGTCCGCTTCGTGCGGGCGGATGCGCAGGTGACTTTCCCTGAGTCCATAGCGTGTGTACCAGCTGTAACGCTCGTCGATCCAGTGGCGGTACCACTCCTCGGCTTCGGGAGGCGGGACGAAGAATTCCATCTCCATCTGCTCGAACTCGCGCGTGCGGAAGAGGAAGTTGCCTGGGGTGATCTCGTTCCGGAACGACTTGCCGATCTGCGCGATGCCGAACGGAGGCTTGCGGCGCGCGATCTGCAGCACGTTCTTGAAGTTGATGAAAATCCCCTGTGCTGTCTCAGGGCGCAAATACGCCGCTGACCCGGTCTCCTCGAGCGCGCCGAGCCGTGTGGAGAGCATGAGGTTGAAGGAGCGGGGCTCCGTGAGGTCGCAATCAGGGGTCTCACCGGGCTTCTTACTCGGCTTGCGGCCGCACTGGTAGTCCTCGAGCCGGTCGGCGCGGAAGCGCAGCTTGCACGTCTTGCAGTCGATCAGTGGATCGCTGAACCCTTCGACGTGGCCTGACGCTTCCCAGACTTTGGGATTGAGGATGATCGCGGAATCGAGCGCCACGATGTCTTCTCGCTCCTGGATCATCGCCTCGAACCAGCGTGCCTTGACGTTGTTTTTCGCCAGCACGCCGTAATGGCCGTAGTCGTACGCCGAGCCCAGACCCCCGTAGATCTCGGAGGATGGGAAGACGAACCCGCGCCGGCGGGCAAGCGAGACGATCTTGTCCATCGTGACGTCGTCGGCCATGAGCCGGGACGTTATCCGAGTGTCTGCCTGCTCTAGCGCACGAGCGCGAAGGCGGAGCCCATCACCGCAAGAATCGCGCCCGTGATCGCCATCACCAGGAGTGGCGACACGCCACCGCCACCGCCCGATTGGGTCGGCTTTTGTGCTTCTTTCGCCGGCGCCGCCAAGGTCGCTTGGCTCCGCGCGAGCAACGCGCGCTTGATGTCGCTCTCGGCACTCGAGTAGATCCGGAGGTCCTCCGGCAGTTGCGCGAGCGCGGCTTGGTAGCAGGCGACGGAATAGGTCCCGTCAATGCGGCCGTTGCGCCAGTCGTTCAAGAGCGTTGACGCGCAGTCTGGCTTTGCCTGGCCGGCCCCGGAGAAGACGAGCGCCGCTAGCAAGGCTCCGAGGGCGAGAAACAACCTGAGACCCCTAGGACTCATCTTGAAGAGGCTTCCCGCAATCCCTAAGAACACACTCAGAACCACGTAAAGCCTTTGTGAATTGGTGCGCCTGGCTCTAGCCACTAGCCTCTGACGGATGGCCGAGCCCGCGGTCGAGCTCCATATCGTCTCCGATTCCACGGGAGAGACTGCGGCGCGTCTTGTTCTTGCCCTCGAGGCTCAGTTCCCGGAACAGGCGTTCGAGGAGGTGCGGCACACCAGAGCGGAGACGGTCGCGGACCTCGAACGGGCCGTGCTGAGCGCGCGCGGGCATGCGGCCGTCGTCATCTACACCCTCGTCGATCCTGAGCTTCGGGATGCGATGCGCCGGCTCTGCCGCCGCGCACGTGTTCATTACTGCGACCTCCTCGGTCACCCGATCGACGCCGTAGCGCGAGTGTCCGGCCAGGCGGCGCGCATGACGCCCGGCTCGCGGGCACCGCTGACTCCCGCCTACTTCCGCCGCATCGAGGCGATGGAGTTCGCGGTCAAGTACGACGACGGAGTGGGGGCGGGTCTCGACGAGGCCGACATCGTGCTCGTCGGCGTCTCGCGCACCTCGAAGACACCGCTGTCGATCTATCTCGGCTACCTCGGGCACAAGGTTGCGAACGTCCCGATCGTGAAGGGCATCAAGCCACCCAAGGAGCTGTTCGAGCTCGACCCGACGAAGATCGTCGGCCTGACCATCCATGCGGACCGTCTCGCCGAGATCAGGCGCGCGCGCGTGCGCAATCTCGGTGCCAACAACCGGCGCTACGCGGAGCTGACTGAGGTCTACGACGAGCTCGACGAGGCGGCTGCGGTGCAGAGGCGGCTCGGCTGTCCTGTCATCGACATCTCGGAGCTTTCGATCGAGGAGACGGCCCAGCGGATCCTGCGAACGGTGGAGGGCCGGAAGGCGGAGGCCGCAGCGCCGGAGGTCAAGTGAAACCGAAGCCGCCGGTGCCCTTGTGGCGCTGGGCTTTGTGGTCTTGCTTCCTCGTTGTCGCGCTCGTCGTCTTCTACGTGCTACTGACGCCGATCTGGCTGGGACTCAGGGGACTGGCCTGGCTTGCCGAGTTCCGCGCCCGGCGCCGGCGCTAATGAAGCAGCCTGGTTTCTAGCAGTCGTTCGCCGGCGGGCTCCACGCGATAGGCGGCGGCACCGTCGCGCGACGTCACAATCTCACGAAGCTCGGTGCCGGCGTAGTGAAGGGCGACATCGTCGTCGGCCGCGACGCCGGCTGGCAGTCCTTCCGCGACCAGTCTTGTGTAGACGGGACGGCGCTGCTCCTCACTGTTGTAGTGCGGGCATGCGCTTCCCGGCAAGAAGCCGAGACACTCCATCGGCGCAAGCTGGGGACCGAACGAATCCGTGACGCCGTAATCGAACCAGCAGATCATTCCAGCGCTCCAGCCGGCCAGCAGGACGCCCTGCTGCCAGGCTTCCCGCAAGATCTCGTCGAAGCCGTGCGTTCTCCAGATCGCGAGGGCGTTAGCCGTGTTCCCACCGGTGACGAGGATCACGTCGTGGTCGAGCGTCAGCTCCCTGAGTCCCGAGGGCGGCCAGGGGAAGAAGTGCAGGTGCGTCATCTCGGCGCGGCCGCGTAGCCGCTCGTACCACCAAACCGTCCGGCCCGGGTCCTCGATCCCTGCCGTCGGCACGTAGAGCAAGCGCCTTCCCGGCGCGAGGTCGAGCACGTACTCGAGCAGTGTCTCGTCTGGGGCCCCGCCCATCGGAACGATTGTCGGCTCAGGCACAACGCCGAGTATTGCAGGGGATTTGTGAGAGGATTCCCGCTTGCCCCACCGCTACGTCTACGACTTCGACGAGCCTTCGAAAGGAGGCCGTGAGCTACTAGGCGGCAAGGGGATCGGTCTCGCGGAGATGACGCAGATGGGAGTGCCGGTTCCGGCCGGGTTCACGATCACGACCGACGCCTGCCGCGCGTACATGGCGAACGGGAAGACACTGCCGGACGGGGTGGAAGGGGAAATCGAGCTGCACCTCGGTGCACTGGAGCTGAAGACGGGCAAGCGCTTCGGCGACCTGAAAGACCCGTTGCTCGTGTCCGTACGGTCGGGCGCGGCGGTGTCGATGCCGGGGATGATGGACTCGATCCTCAACCTCGGGCTGAACGACGAGGCGGTGGTGGGGCTCGCGCGTGCAACGGGGAACGAGCGCTTCGCAAACGACTCGTACCGGCGGTTGATCCAGATGTACGGCGAGGTCGTCGACGGGATCGAGGGCCACCGGTTCGAACAGGCACTCACCGATCTGAAGAAGGCAAGAGGTGCCGCGCAGGACGTCGATCTGTCCGCCGAAGATCTGGCCCAGCTGATCGAGACCTACCAGGCCGTCTACCGCGAGGAGACCGATCGCGACTTTCCCCAGGATCCGCGCGACCAGCTCACACGCGCGGTACGAGCCGTCTTCGACTCGTGGGATTCCCCGCGCGCAAAGGTCTACCGCCGCACCTATGACATTCCGGACGAGCTCGGCACGGCGGTCAACGTCGTGCAGATGGTCTTCGGCAACAAGGGAGACGAATCGGGCACCGGCGTCGCTTTCACGCGCGATCCGTCAACGGGCGAGCCGGGGCTCTACGGCGAGTTCCTTGCGAACGCGCAGGGAGAGGACGTCGTCTCGGGCGTTCGCACCCCGGAGCCGCTCGCGCGCATGGAACAGAAACTTCCCGCCGCGTTCGAGCAGTTGACGGAGACGATGCGCCGCCTGGAGGGGCACTACCGCGACATGCAGGACATCGAGTTCACGGTCGAGGACAACGAGCTGTATCTGCTCCAGACGCGTTCCGCCAAGCGCACGGCAGCGGCAGCGGTCAAGGCGGCCGTCGACATGGCCGACGAAGGGTTGATCTCCCGCGAGGATGCGGTGGCGCGCATCGATCCCGCCCAGCTCGACCAGCTGCTGCATCCGATGATCGACCCGACCGCCGAGTGGGAGGTCGCCACCAAGGGCTTGAACGCGTCTCCGGGTGCGGCGTGCGGTGCGATCGTGCTCGACGCGGACGCGGCCGAGCAGCGCGGCAAGGCGGGGGAGAGCGTCATCCTCGTTCGCTGGGAGACGACGCCGGACGACATCCACGGCCTGATCCAGGCTGCGGGAATCCTCACCGCGCACGGTGGCATGACCTCGCACGCGGCGGTGGTGGCCCGCGGCATGGGCAAGCCGTGCGTCGCAGGCTGCGAAGGGCTCTCGATCGATCTCGACGCGCACACGATCACGGTCGGTGACCAGACTTTGTCCGAAGGCGACCTGCTGACGATCGACGGCGGCACCGGAGCGGTGATCGTGGGCGAGGTGCCGCTCGTGGCGCCCGAGGTGAACGACGACCTCGAGACGATTCTCGGCTGGGGCGACCAGCACCGGACGCTGAAAGTGCGTGCGAACGCGGACACAGCCGAGGACGCCGCGAAGGCACGGGAGTTCGGAGCACAGGGCATCGGCCTCTGCCGCACCGAGCACATGTTCATGGCAGAGGAGCGCCTGCCGGTGGTGCGCGAGATGATCCTGGCCGAGAGTGAGGAGGGGCGGCGCAAGGCGCTCGACAAGCTGCTCCCGATGCAACAGGGGGACTTCGAGGAGATCTTCGAGGCGATGGCGGGGCTGCCGGTGACGATCCGTCTGCTCGATCCGCCGTTGCACGAGTTCTTGCCACCGCCCGAACAGGCGACTGACGAGCGAATGCGCCGCCGCATCAAGCAGCTGCAGGAGTCGAACCCGATGCTGGGGACACGCGGGTGCCGTCTCGGCCTGCAGTGGCCGGAGATCTACGAGATGCAGGTGCGGGCGATCATCCGGGCGGCGCTCGCCGTCGACGAGCGGACTGGTGAGCCACCGCTCGTCGAGATCATGCATCCGCTCGTCGGCTTCGTGGAGGAGCTGCGGCGGCTCCGTGCGCTCACCGTCCGTGTTGCCGAGGAGGAGGCGCCGGAGGTCGAGTACCTCTGCGGCACGATGATCGAGCTGCCGCGCGCGTGTATCCGTGCCGACGAGATCGCCGAGCAGGCCGACTTCTTCTCCTTCGGGACGAACGATCTCACGCAGACCGCACTCGGTTTCTCGCGCGACGACGCCGAGGGCAAGTTCCTCACGCACTACCTCGAGGACGGCGTGCTGGAGAAGAACCCGTTCGAGACCCTCGACGTCGACGGAGTCGGCGACTTGATGCGGATCGCAGTCGAGCGGGGCCGGTCGACGAAACCTGAGATCAAGCTCGGCATCTGCGGCGAGCACGGCGGAGACCCAAAGTCGGTCGCCTTCTGCCACGACCTCGGGCTCGACTACGTCAGCTGCTCGCCCTACCGCGTGCCGCTCGCACGTCTCGCTGCGGCACAGGCGGCGCTCGCCGCCAGCGGAGCCGTGGCGTATGCAGCCGCAGGCGGCTGATGACGGACTACGCGATCCTGCTCGACGGAGAGCGCGTGGCGAGCATCGACTCGGACAGTGCCGTCCGTGCCTGGATCGCGAAATATCGCGAGGACCACGCGGACGACGATCCTGCTGCAGCCCACGTCCAGATTCTCGAGCGCGGTGCGTTGGCCTGGCTCACCGGCGGCAAGCTCGTCGACCGCGAGCGGTTTCTCTAACCGTCTTGCCCACCTGGGACGAGGTTCGCGCGCGTCGTCGTGCGCGCAGCTTCCTGACGATGCGGACGAGCCCGGACCGTCTGCTCGAAGTCGTTCATGACGTTGGCGGCGTCCACGCCCAGGTCCAGGCATCCGCGGAGCTGCAGCTCGCTGTCCGCGTCGGCGGGATCACGCAGCAGGACGTCCGCGACGCCCTCTGGGAGCGCCGTGAGCTCGTCAAGGCGTGGACGTTGCGCGGGACACTCCACCTCCATCCGGCTGACGATCTGCCGCTGTGGCTGGCGGCCGCACGAGCTGTGTGGGCGGGCGAGCCGCAGGAACTGGAAGCGTGGGTCGATCCGAAAGGCGAGCTGCACCCTGCGCTCGAACGCGATGAGGTGAAAGAGATACGTGACGCGGTGTTGGACGCGCTCGACGGTCGCTGCCTGCTGCGCGAGGAACTTGCAGCCCAGGTCATGCAGCGCATCGGCCCGAAGGCACACGGGCGGCTGTCGTCGGGCTTCGCGTTCTTTGGCGGCGCAGTTCTCTGCCAGGGGCCGCCGCAGGGGAGCAAGATCACGCTCGCCCGTCCGGACCAGTGGGTGGAGCGGTGGGAGGATCTGGACGAGCAGGAAAGCCTGCGCGAGGTCTGCCGCCGCTACCTGCGCACGTACGGCCCGGCGACGCCGAAGGACTTCGCGGAGTGGTTTGCGTCACGTCAGTTCAAGCCGGCCGACGCGCGAGCGCTGCTCGACTCGATCGGGAACGAGCTGGACGAGGTGGATGTCGATGGACGCGCCGCGTTCGTCCTCCTCGGTGACACCGACTTTCCGCTGCCGGCAGTGAGCGTACGGCTGCTGCCCGAGTACGACGTCTACGTGATGGGGTTCCGCGAGCGCGACCAGCTCGTGCCCGACGCGGCGCGTCGCCAGGTTGCAGCCCATGGCCGTGGCAAGTACGAAGGGCCCGCAGGCGTCCGCTTTCTGATGATCGACGGGATCGCGGCCGGCCTCTGGGAGCGCAAGAAGCGTGGGAAAGGCATCGAGCTCCGGGTGACGCCGAGCAGGAAGCTCGAGCGTGCCGAACGAGCGGGGATCGACGCCGAGGCCGAGCGGATCGGCGCCTTTCTTGGGCTCGAGCCCGTGCTTACCGTCGAATGACGACGGGCGTGCCGAGCGGAACCGTGCGCATCAGGTAGCGCAGGTCGGAGTCACTCGCATGCACGCAGCCCGCAGATACGGCGCGACCGAAGTCGCTCGCCGAGAGCGTGCCATGAATGGCAACGCGGTTCCCGCCGGTCCAGCCGACGGGCAGATTCGGCTGCGTTGCGGAGAGCGAGAGAATGCAGCAACCGTAGGCAGCGCTGTAGGTGCCGCCGTTCAGCTTGTCAGTCACGGCGAACGTTCCGGTCGGAGTCGGTGAGCCGGCGCGACCGACGCCGATGCTGAGATGGCGTACCGCGGAGCCGTTGCGCTGCACGGTCAGCGTGCGCGCGGAAAGATCGACAACCAGTTCCAAGGGCGTACGCGTGTAGCGCAAAGCGCCTGACTTCGCGTCGACCCACACGACGCGGTTGTTTCCGACGGCCGCATCGGTGACCGCAAGCCAGCGGCCGTGCCGCGTGGCCACGACGCCGAGTGCGCGCTGTGATCCGAAGGGTGTCCGTGAGCCCACGCGCGCAAGCACAGGGCCGAACGGCCGGCTCCGCAGCGCGAGGGCGTGACCCGGGCGGACCTCGGCGATCACATGCTCGGGCTTCGGCTTCGGCGCCTTGACTTCTACCCACCCGGCGGAGGCCGCCGGGCGATCGCGGTCGACGCGTCCAACTGCGGTCGCCGGAGCAAGCGCAGCGGCGCCTGCGCTGACGCAGACGAGCGAAACGAGAGCGAGGAGCGACCGGGCCACACAGTGTGGATCGGCAAGGTCGTGCGGTCATAGCTCCCTCGAACGAGGTGCCTCGATCGAGGGACTGGCCCGGCTGGGAGGAGACGTAGCTAGGAAGTCAGCGAATCCGCTACCCCTTGATGCGAAGCGACCTCAAGACGTCGCCGCAACCGTCGAGTGCATGCTTTTTAGCCGAAGAAGTCATCCAGTTGCAGCTCACATAGACCAGGTGTGGGCCTTTGAAAACGGCATATTCCTTCGCTTCCTGGTGCTTGCGGTCGCGGCTCAAACCGACGAGGTGAAACTCGAGCGCCGGAGCGCCTGCGACGGTCAGGTGTCGCCAGTTCGTGCCAGGGTTCGGCCAGTGACTTGCTTGGGCTATGAATGCCCGTTGGACTTTGGCTACCTGGGCGCGCGGGAGCGCAAGGGTCTGTTCGCTCACACGAACGACCGCCGATCCAGTCAGGAAGTTGATGCCTGTCTCGTACTGGCGATAGGGGTTGCGGAGATCAGATTTGTCTTCGATGAAGAACCCCGTCGGCACCTTGTACGAATAGGACGAACCGGTCGGCGCGATGGTCTTGCCTTGATCCGATGACCAGTTCTTCGAAGAACTGTAGGCGCCGGAACAGCCGCTCGCGGCTATGGCAAGCAGGACAGCAATGACTTGGATGAGCCTCACGCCACCTGGCATCGGCAGACCGAGGTGCTTTCTTCACTGAGCCGCTGCTTCAAGCCGTGCTAGTTCTTGCGTAGCTCCCGTGCGAACGAGCCGCCGCCGATAATTCGCTCCGCGTAGTCACGCACGCGCACGCGTAGGCCGCGGTCCGAGGTCACGACCCAGACGGGCGGTTCGAGCTCTTTGACGAGACGGGCTATCTGATCGTCGCCGGACTCGGAGCCTTCCCAGATCACCTGCACGTCATGTCCCTCGTGCTCTCCCCAGGCCGCGCTCCGCTCCATGAGCTCCTCGCCGGGCATGTTCGGCCAGAGTGACCGGCGCACGTTCTCCGCATCGACGAGCACGGTCGCCACTAGATGCTGTAACTCGTCACCCGCCAATACGCGATGGCGATGGACGCGACGCCGACGAGCACGATCGTCGCCACGCCGAGAACCCCGGGACGACCGTAGGCGGCATGTCCGCGTCCGAAGCGAGTCAGGCCGAGGGCGCAGAGAATTCCTCCCACCAGGCCGCCGATGTGTCCACCCTTCGAGATGCTGCTGATCGAGAACGTGAGCACGAAGTTGACCAGGATCACTCCCATGGCGCTCCCCCCGAAGACATAGTCGCGTTGCCGCTCGAGCACGAGCCCCGCTCCAAGGATCCCGAAGATTGCGCCAGAGGCACCCACCGTGGGCGTCAGGAAACCGTTCGACCAGAGCAGCGCGCCGGCTGACCCCGCGAGCCCGGAGACGAGATACAGCATGAGATAGCGGGCCGCGCCGATCCGTCCTTCCAGCAGAGAGCCGAACCAGTAGAGGCCGACCATGTTGAGGATCAGGTGCACCGGCCCGTAGTGCAAGAAGGCGGCGGTCAGCAGTCTCCACCAGTCGCCCTGTTCGACCAACGGGCCGTAGAGCACACCGTGCAGATAGATCGTGCTGCCGGTCCCGTTCACTCCGCCGCCTGTCACCAGCTCGGCGACGTAGACGGCGACGTTGATCGCGACCAGCGCCTTCGTCACCTTCGCGCCCGTGCCCTCGAAGGCGGCGCGCTGGACTCCCCTGGTCACGCGCTGAACCCCCTGCGCCTTTCCCGAGTGCTCCGGGCAGCGGATCCCGACGGGAGCCATGGTCATGCACTCGGTGCAGATGGGCCGTCCGCACTCCGAGCAGGAGAGGCCCGTTACCCGGTCGGGATGGCGGTAGCAGGTCTGCTCGACGACTTCAGTCATGAGCGAAGTAGCGTAGTAGCCGGATGCGCATACACGTCGCCTTCAGTCCCGCCGAGCCTGCTCCTGCACCGATCGGGGTCGTGGTCGACGTCCTTCGGGCGACGTCGACGATCGCGCAGGCACTCGCGTCCGGCTATCGGCGTGTCCTCTGCTGCGCCGAGATCGAGGAGGCGCTGGCGCTGCGTGCGGAGATCCCGGACTCGCTCGTCGGCGGGGAGCGCAAGGCGGTGCAGGTCGAGGGCTTCGACGTCGGCGCATCGCCGCGCGAGTTCCTGGAGCCGCGGGCGGAAACGCTGATTCTCTCGACGACGAACGGGACGCGGGCAATTCTGGAGACTGCGCAGCGGTGTGAGGAAGTGCTGCTCGGCAGCCTCTTGAACCTCGATGCGGTCGCGCGCGCGTCAGCAGGGCGCGAGGCGGTGATCGTGTGTGCCGGCTTCCAAGGGGCGTTCGCGCTCGACGACGCCTACTGCGCAGGGCGCATCGTGCAGCTCGTGGAATCCGAGCGAACTGACGCGGCGATCGGGGCGGAGTTGATCGCGCGCGCGTTTCCGAACGCGCTGGAGGCGCTGAACGCACGCACGTACGGGCCACCTGGCCTGGAAGAGGACATCGCGTTCTGCGCCCGCGAGAACGTGCTCGACGTCGTGCCGCGACTCGCCGGCATCGTCGGTTCGGCAGCGGAGATCACGATCTCGTGAGATACGTGTTCTTGCTCGCAGCGCTGACGGCCGTGCTCGTTCTGCCGGCGAGCGGTGGGAGCGCTTCCACGGGCAAGCCCTGGCTCTGGCAGTGCACGCAGATCCACAACCTCGAAGCGCAGTACCACTGCTACGTGAGGCTGCTGCGCGACGACATCGACGCGTCGGGAAATCCGGCCAAGGAGCTGCCGCGCATCGATCGCAGGGTCTTCGCACTCGGCGGTCCCGTCGAGGCGAGCTGTCACGTGTTGATGCACCAGGTGGGGAGGGAGTTCGGCCGCGACCACCGCGTGACGCTCGCCAGCCTCCAGCGTTACGTTCCGCGTTCCAACAACCCGAACTGTTCCGCGGGGTTCGGCATGGGGTTAGTCATGTACCTCGGCCCCGAGATTCTTCGCTCCGGAGGGAAGGCGGCCGTGCGCGCGTGCGCGCAGCTGCCGACGAGATATCGCGCCTACACCTGCGTGCACGGGCTCGGTCATGCGTTGCTGCGTGCGTATCACGGCGACATCGGGCAGGCAGTGCGCGCCTGTCGGGCCTTGCAGCGCGCCTACGCGCCCGACTGCGCGCAGGGTGTCTTCCACGACTACTGGATCTCGCTCCGCGGCGCCGACGGGACGACGAAGCCCCGCGGGGCGATCTCACCACGCGTGCTGTGCGACGGGCGCCTGACCTACGTCAGACCGTGCTGGTACCGCTACTTCCTCGAGCAGCCGGTTTCGCTGCCGGTGCGGAACGCGGCAGACCTGCGCCGGTCGTGTCGTGGTCTGCATTCGATCGAGCGGTTCGGCTGTATCAGCGCGGCCGCGCTCACGATCTCGTCGAACCCGTTCGACCAGATCGGCGTCTGTGCGCACCTGCGCGGGGAGGATGCTGCAGCCTGCCTGCGCGGCGTTCCCGATCAGGCGCTGGCGGGAAAGCCGGCGGGGCAGCTGCGGCTGATCCGCACATGCGGCCGCATCGCACGTACCGCGAGACGGGGGTGCTACGAGTGGCTGGGGCAAACGCTCGCCGTCGTCACGAACGGTGCGTTCCGCGAACAAGGGTGTACGAAGCTGGGCCCCGTTGCGCGGGGTGCATGTGCTGCCGGCGCGCTGAAGATGAACGACGCCCTGGTGACTTTCTCCTAGGCCGCCGTTTACGGGAGCGCCCGTAAGGGATCCACGGCGGCGCCTTTGACCCGGACCTCGAAGTGCAGATGGGGGCCGGTCGCGTCGCCGGATGCGCCGATGAGGCCGACCCTGACTCCCTGTCCGATCCAGACGCCGAGGCGTACATCGATCCGTGAAAGGTGCGCGTACATCGAGCGCTCGCCGTGTCCATGGGCGACGACGACGAGGAATCCCCAGCCGCCGTCGCGCCATCCAGCCCAGACGACTCGGCCGGACCGCGCGGCGTAGACAGGCGCACCCGTCGGCGCAGGAAGGTCGATGCCCGAGTGCCAGCGGTCGCCGCGGGGCCCGAAACGGTCGCCGAGCACGGGTGCGGTCAAAGGCCAGGCGAGGGGGAGCGGAATGGTGGGCGGGGGTGCAGCGAGTGCGGCCAGCGTCGCCGGGCCGGCCACGCCGTCCGCTTTCAAGGCAGACCAGTCCTGGAAGCGGCGCAAGGCCGCATCGATGTGCGGGCCGAAGACCCCGTCGAAGGCGCCGGACGGAAAGCCGTGTTCGGCGAGCCGGAACTGCAGGGACGCGACGTCCCAGCCTTTGTTGCCGAGCTCGAGCTTGCGGGTCCCCAGCCTGTGGCTTGCGAAGCGGCCGAGGGCCTTGCGCGTCTGTGGCCCGACGACGCCGTCGACCGAGATGTGGGCGCGCTTCTGAAGGCGCCGAACTGCCTTTGCGGTACCCGGTCCGGTGAGCCCGTCGATCGGGCCCTGATAAAGCCCATGCGAGCGCAGGCCGACCTGAAGGGCGGCGACGCCCGCATCGGCCGCCGAGGCGCGGGGGGTGATCGCCGCGGCGGTGAGGATCAGGGGCAGAGCAAGGAGCGCCCTGGCACGCATGGGTTGACCGTTTTCGCCGTGTCCGGCGGGATCCCTTGGCGGTGAGAGCGGACTCGACGAGCTAGAGCCACCCAGGCGAGGGCGCAGTCGTGGGTCGAGCGCTAGGTCATCGACCTTTGATCGCAAGCCCCCGCCTGGTTGCGGCTGCTCGACGATCCCAGGACCGAAGCGACAGCGAAATGGGCCGAGCGGCCCAATATGCGCTGGGTTATCCCAACGCGTGAGGCTTCTACAGCGAAGGGACACTTCCCGGCTTGACGGCAACTGTCCCATGACTGTAGAAGTGCCGACCCGCACAAACACGTTGGCGGTGAGGTCACTTGACCTCAGCGGAGAAAGACCGCGAACCGGCTCAGAACCGCGGCCACCGACGCGACCAGCTCGCGGAGCATCGGGAGCAGGATCGTGGTCTCCCCGTCCTCGTTCAGGCATACGAACACGCGGACGTCGCCGTCACTGTGGAGATAGTTGGCTATGTCCGGCGGGGCGGTGTCGAATGTCCACCGAAATACCTCTGTCTTACCTACCAGCGGCTCGCCAAAAAACGACTCATGACGCAGGAGGGTCGCCAAACCACGCTACTGCGGCCATATGCGCTGCTGCTTGCAGAACGTGCAAGTGCCGGTGTTTGTCGATGTTATTGAGAGCTGCGATCCTGCTAAGGCTGCGTCTGATCCGCCTGTATTGATCATTCCGTCCGTTGTACGGCTGCAAGTGAACGATCGCTCGGCGCTGTCTGTAGGGGAGACGCTTGATCTCGTTCCACTTGGCCGGATCAGCGCTCGACCGCGGTTCCCCGTCGGTTGCGCGTCGAGGGACGTCGCCGTCAACGTAGACGCGGGCTTTGTGCTTGATCCTGCGGTGGGTGTATCCGGTCTTGCCGAGACGCTCATACGCCGACCACTCATCGGTGAAGATCATCGATCCGGGAAGGATGAACTCGCGCACTTTGGCGTTCAGAATCGGGCCGCGACTATTCGGCACGACCTCGGCGCGGATGCGTCCTTTGCGTTCAACCGCCGCGAACACGATCGACTTCTTTTCCCAGTAGGCGGTTTGCGGGTTCCAGCCGGCTGCTGCGCGTCGGGTCGGTCGGACTCTCGCGGCTTCCCACCCACGAACGTCTCGTCGGCTTCCACAGCCCCCGACAGCGGCGCTTCGTCTTGCGTCATCAGCTGGTTCCGAATCTTGTTGAACATCCGCCACGCGGTCTTGTAGTGGACGCCAAGCTCGCGCTCAAGATGCTTCGCGGAGATCCCGCATCGCGTTGCTAGTGATGAGGTACGTCGCGTAGAACCACAAGTGCAAGGACGTGGACGACTTGTGGAAGATCGTCCCGGCTGTCGGGTGGACGTGATGACCACAACCGAGGCACGTCCACGACTGACGCCGCTGCGTCATCGCGTATCTCTTGAACGTGCGGTCTTGGTCGCACTTCGGACAGTAGGCCGTTTCCCCGTCAGGCGAATGGCGAGTCCGCCAGAGGTATTCCAGGCAGGCTTCGTCGTCGGGGAACTCGCGCATGAACTCCATGAGGGAGCAGGACGATTCCGAGGAACGTCCGCGAGTAGGCTTGAGGCGGTCAACTGGGGGCATCAGACGCTCCTTGTTGGCAAGAAAGCGTCTTGGGGTGCTACCCAGGGCGCTTTCGCTTGTCTAAGCCAAATCCTACGGGTTGGATCGGATGGAGCCGACCCGCTTGGCAAGCCGAACCAGGCCGTATCCGGCCCCCGCGATCCCGGTCATAGCCACGCCGAGAATGTTGGTTGTAACGCAGGTTCGGCAGGCGTTGCAGCAGACCGTTGCCATGGGCGCGTTCTCGCCATATTTCCCGGCGGCTTGGGCCATGCGGCCCGTCCAAATCTGCTTCATGGCCTCAGTGTAGGCGCTTATACAGAGATGGGACAGTTCCCGGCTTGACAAGCGAACATATGTTCGTGTAGAACATACGTTCCCATGATCGCCTGCCTCCTCATCCCCGGCTTCGAGTTGCGGACGGCCCTGCGGAAGCAGCCGGGCCTCGCCCTGCGTCCGGCCGCGCTGTCGCCTGTGGCCGGAACGGAGCCTGTGCTCGGTCCGGTGACCGCAGCTGCGGAGCGACTCGGCGTCCGCCCGGGCATGCGGCTCGGGGAAGGGCTCGCGACATGTCCGGAGCTCGTACTCGTCGAGCAGGACCCGGCCGCGGCGGAGCAGGCATGGGAGGAGATCTTGCGTGCACTTGAAGACACGGGCTTCGCGGTCGATCCGGCCGGGGTCGGTTGCGTCTACTTCGAAACGCGAGGGGTGGAGAGGTTGTACGGCGGGCTCGAGCCTGCGCTGCGGCGCGCGCTCACCGCCGTCGGTACTGCCTGGGATCCACGTGCGGGCGCAGCGCAGCGCCGGTTCGCAGCTTTGGCCGCAGCGAACGTCGCGCGCCCCGGGCAGATCTTGGTCGTCTCCGACGAGCGGTTGCGGGATTTCCTCGCGCCGCTGCCGCTCGAGCTCGTGCCGATGGAGCCGCGCCGCCGCGCGGAGCTGCACGAGCTCGGCGTGAAGAATGTCGGACAACTTGCTGGGCTACCAGGTGGCGCCGTGGCCGAACGATTGGGGCCGGACGGCCGGCGCGCCTGGGGCCTGGCGAGAGGCGGCAAGGCAGCGCGCGTTCGCGGTCGCCGCCCGCCGGCGGAGATCGTCGAAGCGCTGGAGTTTCCGGAGGCGGTCGGCAACGAACTGACTTTGCGTCGTGCCTTCGGCGCGCTCGTCGAGACGCTCATGGCAAGGCCCGAGCGAGGGAACCGGTTCGTGCGCAAGCTCGCGCTCTCCGCGCGGCTCGTCGGGGGTGGGTCATGGCGGCGAAGCGCGACGCTTCGCGATCCCACCACCGAGCTCGATCGCATCAAGGCCGCGCTCGGGCCGAAGCTCTCGGAGCTGCCGGCGCCTGTGCTCGAGCTCCGGCTGGAGCTCGTCGAGCTGACCCAGCACGATGGACAGCAGCTCGAGCTCTTGCCGGCCGCGGGAGGGGAGCTGGACGTTCGCTTACGGGAAGGCCTGCGCCAGGTGCGTGCGAGCACCGGCTCGGGATCGGTCAACCAGGTCGTGGAGGTCGCGCCGTGGTCGCGCATTCCGGAAGCACGCGCGTTGTTCGTGCCGCGGGACGAGTAAACGAGCCTCGCGCGGCGGTCGTCGAGGCCCGAGTCGACGGGACGCCGGTGCGGGTGAATCGCCTGGCGGTCGAGGTGGTTCGCGAGGAGTGGCGCGTAGTGGATCGGTGGTGGACGGAGGAGCCGGTGTCCCGGCGCTACTTCGAGGTCGTGCTGCAGTCAGGGGAGAACGCCGTTGTCTTTCGCGATGGGGAGCGCAGCTGCTGGTTCACCCAGCGGGGGGCCTAAGCGCCCAGCGGAGCGTTGCCGCGCCGAATCAGATACGCGGGGAACGCGACGATCCAGAGAAAGAGACAGCCAACGATCCACTTCCACCTGCGATTTGCGAACTTGTCTCCGCTCCAGTCGCGCTTGCCTGAGTCGATCACGACCCAGGCGATCGAGGCGAGCTGAACGGCGAAGATGTAGACCATGCCACCCGTATCGGCAGGCGTACGACCGATCCTTAGATCAGCTCATCCGTCGTAGAGCGTCGTGGAAGGCACGGCTCGGCGCGTGAACGTTCAGCAGCCGTGCGCGGTCCGGTCCCGGGTTCGAAAACGCGTGCAGAACGCCGATCGGCGCAGCGACGTACGAGCCGGCTCCGAGGCGAAGCCGCTCGTCCTCGACGAGGAACTCAGGCTTTCCTTCGAGCACGTAGAACGAATCGACGTGGTCGTCGTGGGTGTGGGGGTCAGGCCCTTCGAAGCCGGGCTCGAGCTCGAACTCGATCAGGGCCAACTCCTCTCGGCCGATCTTGATCGTCGCGATTCGGTTCTTCCCCTCGAGACGTTCGCCTTCGCCGGGAGGCAGGAAGACGGCGTCCGTTCCAGGGAGCCCGCTCCCCGGCGGAGCGTCGATGCTGTCGAAGCCCCCGGGCTCACCGCGATTTCGCTCCTGCAGATTCCGTGCGAATCCACCAGCAGGCGTATGGAAGTTGAGGAACCGCGCGCGAGAAGTGCTCCTGAACCCATGCACGACCTCCGGTGGAGCACAGACGCACGCGCCCGGGGACAGGATCTTCTCCTCGTCGTCGACCAGGACCGCGAGCCCTCCCTCGAGGACGTAAAACGAATCCGCGTGTTGCCGGTGGAAGTGCGAATCCGCTCCTGGGCGGGCGTCAGGGAAAAGCGACTCGGTGATGCAGATCTCGCCGAAATTCGCCTTGATGACGATCCGTCCGCCGAAAAGCGCCTCGCCCTCGCCGGGTCTGTGCACGACTCCTGGCATTTCGGGCGAGTATGACAATCGAGCTTCAGCCCGAGTTCCCGCACCGAACTCGGAAAAAAGACAAGCTCTCACCGGGCGCCGCGAGGAACAGAACCGTCCCGTACGTCGAGCTGCACGCTCACTCGTCGTACTCGTTCCTCGACGGGGCGTCGCTGCCGGAGGAGCTGGCCGTCAGCGCTGCCGAGCTCGGCTATCCCGCACTCGCACTCACCGACCACGACGGGGTCTACGGCTCGCTCGAGTTCGCGCACGCGGCCAAGCACTTCGGCGTGCGGCCAATTACCGGTGCCGAGCTGACTCTCGCGGACCGCTCGCACGTGACCGTCCTCGTCGAGACGGCGAAGGGCTACGCGAATCTATGCCGGCTGATCACGGCGGCGCACGCACACACAAGACTGATCGGGAGGGAATCCCAGCCGGCGGCGGATCCCGCATTGGATCAAGGTCTACTCGAGGAGCTGAACGACGGGCTCGTCTGCCTCTCCGGCTGCGCGCGCCACGGAGTCGCGGTGCGCAACCCGAATGCTGCCGCGCGACTGGCCGGCGCATTCGGCAGCGAGCGCTTCTTCGTTGAGCTCCAACGTCCCTACGAGCGTGGCGACGCGCACCGCAATGCAGGCCTGCGCGATCTTGCCGAGACACTCGGCGTGCCGACCATCGTCACCGGCGACGTGCATGCGCACCAACTGCGGCGGGCACCTCTGCAGGACGTTCTCGTCGCCATCCGTCACCGCAGCGCCCTCGACGGTTGCGAGGCCGAGCGGCGCGGCAATCACGAGTGCGTCCTACTCTCGCCGGCGGAAATGGTGGAGCGTTTTCCGGAGGATCGCGCTGCGGTTGCCCGCACCGTCGAGCTTGCGGAGCGGCTTCGCTTCGACCTCACAGAGGAGCTCGGCTACCGCTACCCGGACTTCTCGGACAGCCCGGAGCCGGCGATCGTCCAGCTTGCGCACGTCTGCAACAGCACCTTCGAGGGGCGCTATCCGACGGGCCACAAGCTCCGCCGCGAGGCGCGTGCAAGGCTCGAGGACGAGCTGAAGCTCATCGACGAGCTCGGGCTTGCCGGGTTCTTCCTCCTGCACTGGGACGTGCTCGAGCTCGCACGCGAATGCGCGCTCGAGGTGCGCGGCCGCGATTCACCGCGTCACGCGTTGCCACCCGGCCGTGGGCGCGGCTCCTCGGTCGGCTCGCTCGTCTGTTACCTCACCGGCCTCTCGCATGTGGACCCGGTCGGCGCCGAGCTTTCGCTCGGCCGTTTCCTCAACCGCGAGCTCGACTCGGTCCCGGACATCGATCTCGACTTCCCCCGTGACATCCGGGAGAAGCTGATCGTCGCCGTCACCGAGCGCTACGGCCGCGAGCACGCAGCGCTCGTCGCCTCGTTCTCGACGTATCGCTCCCGCGGCGCGATCCGCGACGTCGGCAAGGCCCTCGGTCTTCCGTACGCGGAGCTCGAGCGCATTGCACGAGTCTCGGAAGGCTGGAACGCGAAGCGCGTCGCCGAAGAGCTGCAGCTGCTCCCTGACGCCGACCGCAAGATGATGTCGCCGCGCTGGCGCGCGTTCGCCGAGCTCTGCCACGAGATCGCCGGCCTGCCACGTCATATCTCGCAGCATCCCGGCGGGATGGTCATCTCGTCGCGGCCGCTCATCGAGCTCGTGCCCGTGCAACCGGCGGCGATGGCAGGCCGGCAGATGTGCCAGTGGGACAAGGACTCGTGCTCCGACGCCGGCTTTCTCAAGATCGACCTGCTCGGCCTCGGGATGCTCTCGGCGGTCGAGGACTGCGTCGACCAGATCGCGCAACTCCAGGGCAAGCCGATCGACCTCTCGCGCATCCCGCTCGACGACAAGGCCGTCTATGAGGAGATCCAGCGCGCCGACACGATCGGCGACTTCCAGATCGAGAGCCGAGCCCAGATGCAGAGCCTGCTGCGGACGCGTCCCGAGAACATCGACGACCTCACCGTCCAGGTCGCGCTCGTGCGTCCGGGACCGATTCAGGGCAAAGCAATCCATCCGTACATCGATCACCGTCAGCGCCTGCGCGAGGACCCGTCGTTCGTTCCACCTGCGGATCATCCGTTGCTCGCAGATTGCCTTCGCTCGACGCTCGGGGTGGTCGTGTTCCAGGACCAGGTGCTGGAGGTGGCGATCGCGCTTGCCGGTTTCAGCGTGGGGGAGGCGGAAGGACTACGCCGTGCGATGAGCCGCAAGCGCTCGCACGACGCGCTCGAGGCATATCGCGAGCGTTTCGTCGCAGGGGCGTTGCAGAAAGGCGTCGACTTGAAGACGGCGGACATGGTCTACGACAAGCTCGTCGGTTTTTCGGGCTTCGGGTTCCCGAAGTCGCATGCGGCGGCGTTCGGGTTGCTCGCATACCAATCCGCCTGGCTGCGGCACCACCATCCAGCCGAGTTCCTGTGCTCGCTCCTCAACGCACAGCCGATGGGCTTCTATCCGCCGGCGACGCTCGTTCGAGACGGCCAGCGGCGTGGGGTGGAGACATGTCCGCCGGATGTGAACGTCAGTTCCGCCAAATGCATGGTCGAGGACGGTGCGGTGCGCATCGGCGTCGACTACGTCAACGGCATCGGCGAAGCAGAGGCGAAGGCGGTCGTTGAGGAACGAGAGCGGGACGGGCCGTTCCAGAGCGTGCGCGATCTGGCGCAGCGCACACAGCTGTCGGAACACGGGCTCGAGACGCTGATCGTTTCCGGCGCCTGCGACTGCTTCGGAATGCCCAGGCGACAGCTGCTCTGGCAGCTGGGCCTCGTGCCACGCTCGCAGAGCGTTCCCGGCTCGGGCGGCGAAGAGAAGCAGCTCGCGCTTCCGCTCGATCCCACCGCGGCGACTCCTGACCTTCCGGAGCCGACCGTCTGGGAACGCATGCTCGCCGATTACCGCACGACGAACCTCTCGGTCGGCGTGCATCCGCTCGAGCTCCTGCGGGCGCATCTGCCGGTCGGCGTCATCTCCTCGCGAGACCTCGAACAGGCACCGGATCGCGCGCAGGTGGCGATTGCGGGAATGGCTGTCGCCCGGCAGCGGCCCGCGACCGCGAACGGTGTCGTCTTCATGCTGATTGAGGACGAGTTCGGGGCGGTCAACCTGATCGTGCCGCCACCGGTGTACGACAAGCATCGTGCGATCGTGCGTGGGGAGCCGCTCATCCTCGCGCGCGGCCGCTTCGAACGGATCGAGCGCAATCAGAACGTTCTCGTCCGCTCATTGGAGACTCTGGGCTCGCTCGCGCGGCAGGTCTCACAAGAGACCGAGGTGGGCGCCAGCCTGCCCGGCGCCCACCATTTCGGTCATCGGTAGCTCGAGCTAGAAGCCGCCCACGTACTCGCGGATGATCGTGCGGCCGTCCTTGCTCTTCTTACTCGTCGTAGTCGCACCATCGTGAAGGGCAGTCTCAACCGCTCCCGGATCCGCTCCCGGATTCTTCGAGAGGTAGAGAGCTGCGCCGCCTACCACATGCGGCGTCGCCATCGACGTCCCCGAGAGCGTCGCATAGCTTCCACTCTTGTACGTCGAGTAGATGCTGACGCCGGGAGCCCAGATGTCGACGCAATTGCCGTAGTTGCTCCACGACGCCTCGGTGTCGCTGCTATCGGTCGCGGCAACGGTGTCGACGCCGCTCGAGGTTCCCGCGGCCGCGGGCGAGTGCGCGCAGGCGTCCGCTCCGTCGTTTCCTGCAGCCACTCCGAAGAACACGCCCCTGGCGGCGGCGCCCTTCACGGCGTCGTCAACCGCCGTGTTTTGCGGACCCCCGAGGCTCATATTCGCAACCGCCGGCCGAGTCGTCGTGCCGGCGACGTAGTTGATTCCGGAGATGACGTCGGACCAGCTGCCGCTCCCCGCACAGTTCAGCACCTTGATTGCATGGAGGCGAATACCGGGCGCGACCCCGACCACGCCGGCGGCGTCGTCCCGCGCGCCGATCGTTCCGGCGACATGAGTGCCGTGTCCATTGCAATCGCGTGGCGGGCCGTTGGCGTACTGCCTGAACTCCACCACGTTCAGGTCGGGGTGTGAGGTGTCGATCCCGGTGTCGATGACATACGCGTCGACGTTGGTGATTGCACCTGAGCCGTTACCGGCGAGCGTGGAGCTAACGTCGGCATCGATCTTGTCGACGCCCCACGGAAGCGTCTGCACTGCTGTAGTCGCGGTCCCGTCGAGCTCGACGTACGCGACGTTCTGATCGGCTCGCAAGGCGGCGACGCGATCGTTGGGAATCACGGCGGAATAGCCGTGCAGCGCGGAGGACCAGACGTGCTCCACGCTTGCGCCGTAACGCTCCGCATGGAGATTCGCAACGGCGTTCGAGTCGACCGCGTCCTTGAGGACGACGATGTAGCGATCTGCCTTTGGTGCGCCGGCTCCTAGCGCGGACAGCGGGAGCACGAAGACGAGCGCAGCAAAGACCGCGACCAGAATGGTGCTTCTTCTCATGGACCCCTCCAAAAGAGATGACGGACGGCCCCAAAGTAGCGGGTGGTGGCGACGGCTACAAGGGTCAGTACTTCGCGGGCTGCTCGTCAGGCGACCGCTGCTCCATCGGCGATCTGTGTTCCTCTCGGTCGAGGTTGAAGGCCGTGTTGACGAGGGCCACATGCGTGAACGCCTGGGGAAAGTTGCCGAGCTGGCGCCGCTCGGCTGGATCCCATTCCTCGGCGAGCAGCCCGACCTCGTTCCGTAGCGCAAGCAGGCGTTCGAAGATCTCTTCCGCCTCGTCGAGCCTGCCCTGGAGGGCGAGGTTGTCGGCGAGCCAGAAGGTGCAGGGCAGGAAGGCGCCTTCGCCGGGCGGCAGCCCGTCGACGCTTCGCGCTTCCTCGTCGTGCGAGTAGCGGTAGACGAAACCGTCGCGTACGAGCTCACGCTCGATCGCGGCCACGGTGCCGACCATGCGTGGGTCGTCGGCGGGGAGGAAACCGACGAGCGGGATCATCAGCAGGCTCGCGTCCAGGCGCTTCGAGCCGTAGAACTGCGTGAAGGAATTGAGCTCGACGTCGAAACCCTGCTTGCAAACCTCCCGATGGATCTCGGTGCGGATCGAGCGCCACCGTTCGACGGGTCCGTTGCGGCCGAAGCGCTCGACAGCCTGGACGCCGCGATCGAAAGCGACCCAGGCCATCACCTTCGAGTGCGTGAAGTGCCGGCGCGGGCCGCGCACCTCCCAGATGCCTTCGTCAGGCTCTTTCCACGCGTCCTCGAGGAAGCCGAGCAGCCGGCGCTGGAGCGCCCATGCCTCCTTCGACGTTTCCAGCTTGTTGACGCGACCCTGATGCAGGGCATCGAGCACTTCGCCGTACACGTCGAGCTGGAACTGTCCGGCGGCCGCGTTGCCGACGCGCACGGGCTTCGAGCCTTCGAAGCCGGGGAGCCAGTCGACGACGAGCTCGAAAAGCCGCCGTTCGCCCGCCACGCCATACATGATCTGCAGCGCCGACGGGTCACCCGCAGCCGCGCGAAGCAGCCAGACGCGCCAGGCGCGAGCCTCCTCGAGATAGCCCGCATTGAGGAAGGCCAGCAAGGTCAGCGTCGCATCGCGCAGCCAGCAGTAGCGGTAGTCCCAGTTCCGCTCCCCGCCGATCTTCTCCGGCAGCGACGTCGTCGCGGCGGCCACGATTCCGCCGGTCGGGGCATAGGTGAGGCCTTTGAGGACGACGAGCGACGCTTGCACGTCCTCCTTCCATTTCCCCGTGTAGCCACAGCGGTCGGCCCAGGTCTGCCAGTACTCGACCGTCTCGTTCAGCGCGTGCTCCGCGTTGATGGCGCGCGGTGGCCGCTCGTTCGATGGGTACCACGTCAGCGTGAAGGGGATGCGTTCGCCTCTTCGGACGGTGAACTCGCCGAGCGTGCGCAGGTTCTCGCCGCGATGCTCGACGGGCGTGCGGAAGCAGAGCCCGTCCGGCCCGGCGACCGCGATGCGGCCGTCCCCGATCCGCCTGACCCACGGGATCGTCCCGCCGTAGTCGAAACGGATGACGAGCTCGGAGTACATCTCGACGTGGCCGCCCAACCCTTCGACAATGCGCACGATGTCCGGCGCTTTTCCGCGCGGCGGCATGAAGTCAAGCACGCGTACGGCCCCGGTGTCCGTCTCCCACTCGGTCTCCAGCACGAGCGTGCGCGGGCGATAGCGGCGTTCGCCCTCCCACGCGTCAGTGCGCGGTGCGAGGAGCCAGCGCCCGTGCTCCGGCGTGCCGAGCAGCGCCGCGAAGCATGCGCCGGAGTCGAAGCGCGGGAAGCACGCCCAGTCGATCGATCCGTTGCGTCCGACCAGCGCCGCGGTCTGCAGATCGCCGATCAGGCCGTAGTCCTCGATCCGTGCCATCAGCGGTCCTCGATCTCGAGTGCGAAGCGCCGGAAGCGCCGGAGCACGGCCTGGTTGAATGCCTGCTCGTACTCGTCGGCTGCATCCTCCTCGAGCGTCGTCGCGAAGTTGTCACGGAGGTCGGCCAGGACCTCGGTGCCGGTCTCGACGAGATCGACGTAGTCGCCGTAGCGCTCCTCGGCTTCGTCGCGAGGCGCCTGGTTGTACGCGCGCTCGGCCGCGACACAGTCTTCGATGAGCCCGCGCTGCTCACGTTCGAAGATGTCGAGCTGACGATCGATGAGGTCTGAGAAGCGTGCGCGCCTGACCCTCACAGGAGCTCCTCATAAAGTCGGATGTGCGCGTCGGCCGAGGCGTCCCACGTGAGCGTGTCTCGGGCAAGGCGGGCACCCGCCCGGGCGCGCTCCAGTGCCGCGGGATCCTCGAGCAAGTCGCGCGCGGCGTCGGCGAGCGCCTCGACATCGCCGGCGGGCACGACGCGCCCCGCGCCGAACCTCTCGATCGGCTCCGCGATTCCGGCAACGTCGTACGCCACGGCCGGCACACCCGCGCCGAGGGCCTGGAGAAGTGCGCCGCTCTGGTCGAGCTCCGGCCGGTAGGGAAAGAGGGCGAGAGTCGACTCGCCGAGTGCGCGCTCGAGCTCGTGTTGCGGGAGGTAGCCGAGCCGCCACTCCGCCAGGTCACCGGCCTCAGAGCGGTAGCCGTTCATCGACTCCACCGGATCACCCGCAACGAGCAGGCGCGCGCCGGGGATCTGTTTTGTCGCCGCGATCGCATCTCCGAGTCCCTTGTAGGGCCTGATGGTGCCGAGGCTGAGCAACGTATGGCCGTCGTCGGCGCGCTTTGGATCGCTGGTGAAGACTGGATGGGGAATGACGGTCGCATCGACGCCGAGCTCGGCGAGGCTTTCCCGCCCGTGCTCGCTGTGAACGACGACGCGGTCGAAGCGCCCGAGGAGGTTTCTCCAGAGACCCTGCTTCCCCGCTGTCCGCCGCGGCAGGAGATCGTGAGCCGTGAACACGGTCGGCACGCGCGGTCGCAGCAAGACCCGATCCAGCTGGGGCGCCGCCAGCCATTGCACGTGCAGGACGTCGGGCCGGCGAAGCAGCAATGCCGCCATCCCCGGCAGGTGCTCCGCCACCTTGAGCGGAATGCGCAACCGCGAGCGCCTGAAGAGCCTCGAGGAGACGGGGTAAAAGGGCTCGCTGCGCCGGTAGCCGACCGGAGCCGGCGTGTCGCCGAAGCGGAACCGGGACGTGACGAGCTCGACGTCGATCGCGCGGCGGGAGAGCGCAGCGGCAAGCTCGTGGTCGTAGGCCGGTGTGAACGCGGGCGGGTCCGAGATGACGACTCGCATCGGCAGTACAGTAGAACGCCTGCTTGTCCGGACCTGGAACCTCTTCCACGGGAACACGCAGCCGCCCGGGCGGAAAGCGTTCCTCGAGGAAATGCTCCGGCTTGCGAGTGCCGATCGCCCCGCTGTGCTCTGCCTGCAGGAGGTGCCGGTCTGGGCGCTCGGATTGCTGGACGATTGGGGTGGGATGCCGGCCGTCGGGGCGGTCGCGCAGCGTCCACACCTCGGCCCGTTCCCTTCGACCGCCAAGGTCGGCCGCGTGCTCACCGACCTCCACCATGGGTTGCTGCGCTCGGCGTTCACCGGACAGGCGAACGCGATCCTGATCGACCCTGAGCTGCTGGTCCGAGAGCATCGGCAGGTGATCCTGAACCCTTTCCGCTTCCGTCGCGCCCAGGCGCGGCGATTGGAGCTCGGAATCGTCGAGCGCCTCGCCTGGAGCAAGGAGCGGCGCGTCTGTCACGCGGTGCGCGTCCAGCGCGGGGAAGAGACGCTCGTCATCGGCAACCTCCACGCAACGGGCTTTCCTGACAAGCGCATCCCGGATGCCGAGCTGCTGCGCGCAGCTGTGTTCGTCGACGGGATGGCAAAGCCGGGCGAGCCGGTTCTTCTCTGCGGGGACTTCAACCTCAGCACACGTAACTCGCGGACGCTCGCGGACCTGACCGCGCCCGAGTGGGGATTCGGCGGTCCGACGCCGACGGGAATCGATCACGTCCTCGTGCGGGGCCTCGACGCAGCGCCGCCACTGCGCTGGCCGGTAGAGCGGCGCCTTTACGAAGGTCGTCTGCTGTCGGATCACGCACCGGTCGAACGGGAGGTCACGTGACGTTCGACGAGGCCCGCGCACTTTTCCCGGTGCTGGAACGGTTCGCGTATCTCAACACGGGGACACTCGGCCCGCTGTCGCGTCCCACGCTTGCGGCCATGGAGGAGCGCCTTCGGTTCGACCAGGAGCAGGGAAGAGGGGGTCACGGGTGGTTCATGAGCGTCCTCGAGCTCCGTGCCCGCGTGCGCGAGCAGCTTGCGGGACTGATCGGCAGCTCAACAGCCCAGGTGGCGCTGACGAGCTCGACGACCGACGGCTGCAACATCGTCCTGTCGGGGTTGGAGCTTGGACCTGGCGACGAGGTCGTGACGACGGACTCCGAGCATCCGGGCCTGCTGCTGCCGCTGCACGTCGCGGGTGTGCGCGTTCGTGTCGCGGAGGTGGCTGCGCGGCCGACGGCCGATGCGCTGCAGACGATTCTGTCGTGCATCACGCCGCGGACGAAGCTCCTCGCGCTGTCGCACGTTCTCTGGACGACCGGGCAAGTGATTCCGGTGGACGAGCTCAGACGCGAGAGTGGCCTGCCCGTGCTCGTGGACGGTGCGCAGTCAGTCGGTGCAATGCCCGTCGACGTCGGTGAGCTCGACTACTACACCGTGTCGTGTCAAAAGTTGCTGTGCGGACCGGAGCCGCTCGGCGCGCTTCATGTCCGCGATCCGGAACGACTCGGCGTCGGCATCCCCAGCGGTTTCTCACCGAAGTCGCTGGAGCCCGACGGAACCTTCGTGCCGGCCGAGGGGGCGGCGCGATTCGATTCCGGCTGGCTGGCGACGCCGAGCCTCGCGGGTCTCGAGGCGGCGCTCGCCGTTGCGCCAGAGTGGCGCTTCGAGCGCGCCGCAGAGATGGCGGAGGTCTGTCGCGATGCGTTGCGTGAGCAGTTCGAGCTCGTCGCGGAGGGGGGCGAGAGCACACTTGTTTCGTTCGTGCCCGCTCGTGAGGCGGCGGAGGAAGCCGCGCGGCTCTACGACGCGGGAGTGATCGTGCGCGATCTACCGGGGACCGGGTGGCTACGCGCCTCGTGCGGCTGGTGGACGAGCGGCGAGGACATCGACCGTCTCGTCGCTGCGCTCGGCGCCTGACGGCACCTAGCGCTAACTGTCGGGAAGCGGGGCGTAGAGGTCGATCACGGTTCCGTCCGGGTCCTTGAGCTGCGCGTAGCGCTGGCCCCAGAACGCATCCCACGGCTCCTTGTACGTCGTCGCGCCTGCGGCGAGCAGATCGCGATAGATCTGGTCGACCTCGTCGGGCGACACGCACCGGAAGGCTCCGCCTGTGGCGTGACCGTTGGTGGGGCGTTTCCAGCTGGGGTCGAACGCCCGCATGGTGTCCTCCGTGTCGAGCGCGTAACGCATACCGCCCGGAAGCGGCGCCTCGACATGCGGCTCGTCCTCAGCGCCTTCCGGAAACTCGAGCCCGAGCAGGCGGTAGAACGCGAGCGATCGAGCCATGTCGCTGACGACGATCCCGAAAACGTCGAGCCGTGGGCTCACGATGCCTCAGCCGCCGTGTCGGCGGTCCGCAAACCGAGTTCCGAAGCGATCGGTTGCAGCGCCTCGACGACGTTGCGGATGTGGTCGTCGAGCTCGATCCCGAGCCCTTCGGCGCCGGCATACACCTCGTCGCGATGGACCCCGGCCGCGAACGACGGCGTCTTCAGCTTCTTCTTCACGGACTTCGGCTCGAGCCCGTCGATGCCCGTCGGCCGGACGAGCCCGCATGCGTGCACGAAGCCGGACAACTCGTCGCAGGCGAACAGCGTCTTCTTCAACTGCGTGTCCCGCGGCATCTCGAGATGCTCGGCGTGCGACAGCACCGCCTCGATCACTTCCTCGGGATAGCCCTCCTCCCGCAGAATCGCGGCCCCGTCCTGCGGATGCTTGTCCAGCGTCGGATGGATCTCATAGTCGAAATCGTGCAAGAGCGCGACGACCCGCCACAGCTCCTCGTCCTCGTTGAAGTGCCTGGCGTACCACGCGGTCGACGCTTCGACGGCGAGCGCATGGCGCAGGAGCGCCTCGCTCTGGGTGTACTTCGTGAGCGTCTCCCAGGCCCGTTCGCGTGTCGTTTCCAAGGCCTGGGTAGGCTACCGCGATGTCCCAGACCGCCGTCATCGGGCGGGCGGCCGAGAGCTTCGTCATCGAGGGCGGGCGGCCGCTCCAAGGACGCATCCGGGCGTCCGGCAACAAGAACGGTGCCCTGCCGATCCTCGCCGCCTGCTTGCTCACCGCCGAGCCGGTCCTCCTGCACAACGTTCCGCGCATCGTCGACGTCGAGACGATGATCGAGCTCCTGAACGACATCGGAGTCGAGGCCGAGTGGGTTGGGGCCAACGACGTTCAGGTTCATGCAGAGACGGTCCTGAAGCACGAGCTCGACCAGGAGCTGTGTAGCCGGATGCGGGCATCGTTCCTGTTGGCCGGCCCACTCCTTGCGCGTGTCGGGCGCGTGAGCGCGCCGCCGCCCGGGGGCGACGTGATCGGCCGGCGCCGGCTCGATCCGCATATCCACGCTTTCGCCAAGCTCGGCGCGCAGATCGACATCGGCCCCCGCTACGAGATGCAAGGGGGTTCGCTACGCGGCAGCAACATCTTTCTCGACGAGGCGAGCGTGATGGCGACAGAGAACGCTTTGATGGCGGCCACGCTCACGCCCGGCGAGACCGTGATCGGCAACGCCGCCTGTGAGCCGCACGTCCAGGACCTCTGTCGCTTCCTCAGCTCGCTCGGCGCGGAGATCGAGGGCGTCGAGTCGAACGTCCTCCGCATCAACGGCGTCGAGTCGCTGCGCGGCGGTGAATGGGAGATCGGCCCCGATCACATCGAGGTGGGGAGCTTCATCGGGCTCGCAGCGATCACCGGCGGGGACGTGACGATCGACGGCGTCAAACAGGCCGACCTGGTGTCGATCCTGCATGGCTTCGAGAAATTTGGCGTTCACGTCGAGCTCGGGGACGACCTCGTTCGGGTGCCGCCACGCCAGGAGATCGTCGTGCAAGACGATCTCGGCGGCCACGTCCCCAAGATCGAAGATGGGCCGTGGCCGGCGTTTCCTTCCGACCTGACCTCGGTCGCGCTCACGGTTGCGACTCAGGCGCAGGGGACGATCCTCATGTTCGAGAAAATGTTCGAGAACCGCCTGTTCTTCACCGACAAGCTGGTGAGCATGGGGGCGCGCATCATTCTCTGCGATCCGCATCGTGCCGTCATCACCGGCCCGGCGAAGCTGCGTGGGCAGCGGATGGAAAGCCCTGACATCCGCGCTGGAATGGCGATGTTGCTGGCGAGCCTCTGCGCCGAAGGATCGTCGACGATCGGCGCCGTGTACCAGATCGACAAGGGTTACGAGCGCATCGACGAACGCCTGCGCGCGCTTGGTGCGCAGATCGATCGCATCGACGGCTAGCCCCGCCGCCAACCCGGTACGCTCCCTCACCATGGCTGCGACCGGACAGGGCCGCGCGAGCGCGCGGGTCAACGTCGCTGGACGCGGCGAGACGAACATCGCCACCGGCGTTCCGGTGCTCGACCACCTGCTGTCGGCGCTGGCGGTTCATGCGTCCTTCGACCTCGCATTGGAGGTGGCACCGGGTGCACCTGAGGCCGAGATCACCATCGCCGCCCGCTCGCTGGGCGAGGCGCTCGCGGAACCGCTTCGCGCCGAAGGAGCCCGCGGTCACGGCTCGGCCGTGGTTCCTGCGGACGAGGCACTCGCACACGTCGCTCTCGAAGCCTCGGGGCGGCCTTTGCTCGTCTCGAATGTCGATCTCTCGCAGGCACGCATCGCAGGCTTGGCCGGCGACCTCGCGGCGCGCTTCCTCGAAGAGTTCGCGCAGGCCGCGGGCCTGACGCTGCACGTGCGGCTCGTCGAAGGGCGGGATACGCAGCACGTCCTCGAGGCGATCTTCAAGGCGCTCGGCGTCGCCCTTGCGCAGGCATGTCGACCTCGGAGGAGGGAAGGCGAATGAAAGAAGTCGTACGTACCGAGCTCGCGCCCGCACCGTTCCAGGGCGCTCCGTACTCGCAGGCGATCAAGGCGAACGGGTTCGTGTTCGTCGCAGGCCAGGTCGGGATCGAGCCCGACAATCCCCAACCCGTCGGTGATGGCATCCGCGCGCAGACCGAACAGACGCTCATGAATCTCACCGCGATCCTCGAGGCAGCGGGCAGCGGCATGGACAAGCTCGTCAAGACGACGGTCTTTCTGACCGACCTGGACGACTTCCAGGGGATGAACGAGGTCTACGCAAGGCACGTGGGCGACCAGCCGCCCGCCCGCTCGACCTTCCAGGTGGCGAAGCTTCCGCCCGGCCTGCTGGTCGAGATCGAGGCAATCGCCCTGCAATAGTGGATCAGACAATCGAGGATTTCGTGCGAGGGTTGCACCTCGACGCGTACCTCGTCGGTGGCGCGGTGCGGGACGAGTTGCTCGGGCGCGAGTCGAAGGACGCGGACTTCGTCGTGCCAGGAGTGGACTACGAGGGCTTGCACGCGGCACTCGAGCCGCACGGGAAGGTTGAGGAGCTCGAGGTTGCGGGGCGACGCGTCGGCGCGCGTCTTTATCCGCTAGACCGGGAGCTTCGCCGTCTCGCACCGGCGGGAATCGAGTTCGCGCCTCCTCGAGTCGAGCGCAGCACGGGCCCCGGCCGCCACGATTTCGAGATCGTCGCCGACCCGGCGCTTTCGATCGAGGACGACATGGGACGGCGCGACTTCACCGTGAACGCGATGGCACGTCGATTGGAAACGGGGGAGATGGTCGATCCATTCGAAGGAGCGGCGGATCTGAAGAACGGCGTGCTTCGCACGGTTCGGCCAAGTAGCTTCGCGGAGGATCCACTGCGTCTCGTGCGGGGCCTTCGTTTCGTCTCCGAGCTCGGTCTGGAGCCGGACGCGGAGACCCTCCAGCAGATGCGCGCCGAAGCCTCGAGCGTCGCGCTGGTGTCCGGCGAGCGCGTGGGGGGCGGCCTCGGCGCGGACGGGATGGGCGAGCTCTCGAAGCTCCTGCTCGGCGCGGAGCCCGCACGGGCGCTGCGGCTTGCCCGTGATACGGGTGTTCTCGTCGCGCTCCTGCCCGAGTTCGAGCAGGCGATCAGTTTCGAGCAGGACAGCGAACGGCAGCACCTGCCGCTCGACGAACACATCTTCGCGGTCGTTCAAGCTGCGGCGGATGCGGGCGCGTCGCTCGCAGTGCGGCTAGGAGCTCTCTTTCACGATCTCGGCAAGCCGACAGCGAACGGAAAACACCCGGAGCGCGGCGCGGAGCTCGCGGCCGCAGCGATGCGGCGGTTGCGCTACCCGACGAATCTGCGCACATACGTGACTCGGCTCGTGAGGGCGCATGCGTTTCCGCTGGACCACGTCGACGAGCTCTTCGCGCGTCGCATGCTGCGAGCGCATGGCGACGAGCTTGCATTCGATCTCGTCGCACACAAGGAGGCGGACCTTCGAGGCAAGCGCGTGCAACCGGCCGAGATCGAGGCCGTCTCCCGGCTACACGACTTGCTCGAACAGGAACGCACCCAGCCCCACCGGCTCGCCGATCTCGCCGTCGACGGGTCGGACCTGATCGCCCTCGGCTACGGCAAGGGGCCCGAGCTCGGAGCCGCGCTCGACGCACTGCTCGATGCAGTTGTCGAGGATCCCGCGCTGAACACACGTGAACGCCTGCTCGACCGCGCCCGCGCACAGGTTCGATGAGCGTCACGCTCATTTCATGGAATGCGCCGGGGTCCTACTCGGTCGCTTTCTCGACGCGCCTTGGCGGTGTCAGCGAAGGCTCGTTCGATTCCCTCAACCTCGGCCTCATGACTCACGACGAGCCCGCGAACGTGCAAGAGAACCGGCGCAGGCTCTGCGAGGCAGCCGGTGCGGACCCTGCGCGGCTGGCGATGAACCGGCAGGTGCACGCCGCCACCGTGAACCGCGCCGAGGCCGGCGAGCGCGGCCGCGAAGGCGACGGCCTCTGGACCGACGAGCCCGGAATCCCGATGATCAAGGTGACAGCCGACTGCCTGCCGATAGCGCTCGCGCGCCGAAACGGGGAGAGGCCGGCGCTTGCTCTCCTGCACGCGGGACGACTGGGACTGCTCGAGGGCATCGTCGATGCGGGTGTCGCCGCGCTCGGCGGGAAGCTCGCCGCGGTGATCGGTCCCGGGATCGGGCCCTGCTGTTACGAGGTCGGCGAGGACATTGCCGACGCATATCGCGTCCGCTTCGGTGAGGAGGCGCTCCGTGGTCGAAACCTCGATCTCTGGACGGTCGCGGAGCGCGTGCTGCGTGCTGCGGGAGTGGAGAGCGTGCAGCGGCTTGACCTGTGTACCGCCTGCGACCCGGTGCGCTTCTTCTCGCATCGCCGCGACGGACCGGTAACCGGACGTCAGGGAGTGATCGGTTATGTCGCCTGACGTTGTGCGTGCAAACTACGAGCGCATTCGCTCGGAGGTCGGCGACGGCGTGACCGTGGTGGCCGCGACCAAGTACGTTGCTCTCGAAGACATGCAGGTGCTCGTCGACGCGGGCATCGAGGTCGTGGGTGAGAACCGCGCGCAGGAGCTCGAGCGAAAGCACGCCGAATATGGCGACGCATTCCGCTGGCACTTCATCGGCCATCTCCAGTCCAACAAGGCGAAGGTCGTGAATCGCATCTGCGAGCTCGTGCACTCGCTGGACTCCGACTCGACGGCGGGCCGTCTCACCGTCCCGGCGCTCGTCGAGGTGAACCTGGCGGGAGAGTCCTCCAAGTCCGGCATCGTTCCCGCTGACCTGCCGCGTTTCCTCGAGCTCTACGGTGACGTGCGCGGGCTGATGACGATGCCCCCCGAGACTGCTGATCCAGAGGCGTCGCGCCCCTACTTCGCGCGCTTGAGGGAATTGGCCGAACAGCACGCCCTGCGGGAGCTCTCCATGGGGACCAGCCAGGACTACAGGGTTGCTGCGGAGGAGGGAGCAACCCTCGTCCGCGTAGGCTCGGTCCTGTACGGGGAGTAACATTTCGCGCCAGATGGGCTTTACAGACGTCTGGAACAAGACCCTCGTCTACTTCGGCATCGCTGAAGAGGAGGACTGGGACGAGGACGCCTACGTCACGGACGAGGACCTGCAGCGCAGCTATGCCGACCGCCCCAACGTGCGCCGCCTGGCCCCACGCCGGCGCGAGCGCGAGTTCGACGATTGGACCGACCCGGAGCCAGCGGGGGGAAACGACAGGACCGCCGTCCTGCGTCCACGCGTCGCGGCAGTGCCGTCACCGGCCTCCGTGCGCGTCCACCTCGTCGTGCCGCGCAGTTTCAACGACGCGCAGCAGATTGCCGACAAGTTCAAGGAGTCGATCCCGGTCATCTTGAATCTGCAGAGCTCTGACCAGGATCTCTCGAAGCGCCTCATCGACTTCGCCAGTGGACTGACATACGCGCTCGACGGGGGCATGCAGCGCGTCGCCGACAAGGTCTTCCTGCTGACGCCTCGAAATGTCGAGGTGTCCGCCGAGGAGCGCGCGCGCCTGCTCGAGCGCGGCGGCTTCTTCAACCAGGCCTGAGCAAGGAACCGGGGCCCTGACGCCGAACTGGGTGTGATGGCCGACGGTGCCATGCTTGGCTTGCTCTACGACGCTGTCGACAACGTCGCCAGTTTCGTGCAGGTTTTTGTCACCGTCTACTCGCTGCTGATCCTCGCGTACATCATCACCTCGTGGGTACGGCTGCCCTACTCGCCGTGGCTCAACCGGATCCAGCGATTCCTGTACGACGTGTGCGACCCGTACCTGCGGCTCTGGCGCCGCGTCCTGCCGACCTTCGGGCCGCTCGACCTGTCGCCCGTGATCGGCGTGGCGTCTCTCTACATCTTCCTGAAAGTCATCCTCAGCATCCTCGACCGCTTGCACTGAAAGGGGAGGGAGACCATGACCCTTACTCCCGTTGAAATCCGACATCTCAAGCCCGCCAAAAGCCGCGTCGGCGGCTACAAGCGGGCGGCCGTCGACGGGCTCATGGACGAAATCGTGACGAGCTTCGAAGACGTCTGGCGCGAGCGAGCAGACCTCGCCGACAAGGTCGAGCAGCTCGAGGCCGATCTCGTTCGCTATCGCGAGCTCGAATCGCTCTTGCGCACGACGCTTGTTTCGGCCGAGAAGGCTGCCGTCACCCTCAAGGAGCAGGCCGGGAGAGAGGCGGAGTTGATCGTCGAGGAGGCGCGCTCCGAGGCCCGCGCAATCACGCGAACCGCGCGTGCGGATCACGACCGGCTCCTGACGGAAGTTCGGCGGATGCGCTCCCTTCTGCGCTCAGCACTTGCGCTCGTCGATGAGGTGCCCGCAGAGAAGAGCGCCGAGGCGGAGGCGGCCTGAGCGAACTACGAAGCTAGACTCCCTGCATGAAAGCGGTTTCCACGCGTGTGCGGCTGCGGGTATCCCCTGGCGCGAACAGGGCCCAGGTCGTCGGCCGCCACGGTGAGGCGTGGAAGGTGCGCGTTGCCGCTTCTCCGGAAGGAGGTCGCGCGAACGAGGCGGTCGTCCGGTTGCTCGCTGAGACTCTCTCGCTGCCGCGCGATGCGGTGACACTCGTTTCAGGTCACGGTGCAAAGGACAAGATCGTCCAGCTGGCAGGCCTCGACCCGACTCAGATCGAACGGCGCCTCTCGTCGGCGGCCGGAAAGGACCACAGTTGACCGCAATCGAGACCGATGGGTTTCGCGAGGCTCTGCTCGAAGAGAAGATGCGCGTCGTGGCTGCGATTCAGAACCTCCAGGCGGAGAATTCCGGCAATCTGGCCGAAGAGGCAGGCGAGGAAATGGCTCACGACCTCGCCGACACCGCGACCGAGACGTACGATCGCGAGCTCGACTACACCCTCGAGGAGAACTCCGAACACGTCCTCGAAGAGATCGAGGCCGCGCTGAGGCGCATCGAGGAAGGCACATTTGGGATCTGCACGAACTGCGGCAAGCAGATCGCCGAAGAGCGCCTCGAGGCTCTGCCCTGGGCGACACTTTGCATCGGCTGCGCGCGCGACCGGGAGCGGGGGTGACCGAGCGGCTGTCCTCGCGGGCCGCAGACATCCGGGTCGGATCGACGACCGACGGCTTGACGCCGATCTCCGTCGCCGAGCGGCGGCTCGGCGCCAGCTGGCCGCAATGGTTGAGTCTCGGCTCAGTCGCGCTCGCTGGCATCGGGGCGGATCAGTTGACGAAGTCGATCGTGACAAGCCGGCTCGATCTGAACGACCAGGTGCACGTGGTCGGTGCGTTCTCGATCCATCACGTCACGAACTCGGGCATCGCCTTCGGGCTCTTCGCCAGCGCGACGTCGCTCGTCATCCTTCTGACCGGGCTAGCGGTCGCGTGGATGCTGTACTTCTTCGCGCGCTCGGGCTCGCGCCATCCGGTCTTGCCCGTTGCACTCGGACTCGTGATCGGCGGCAGCGTCTCGAATCTGACCGACCGCGTCAGGCTCGGCCACGTCACGGACTTCCTCGACTTCAAGTACTGGCCGGCCTTCAACCTTGCCGACACATTCATCGTCGTAGGCGTTGCAGCTCTGCTGCTGGCGCTCGTGGCCTCGGACCGTCAGTCGTCCCGGCCCCAGCGCGTGCGTGAAGCAACGCGTTCCTGACGAGGCGGCGGGCGAGCGGCTCGACCGCTTCCTCGCCTCCCTGCCGCAGATCGGCTCGCGTGGGGTGGCGGAAAGGCTGCTCGAAACGGGGATGGTGCTCGTCGACGGCCGGCCGCTCGGCAAGAGCCAGCGCCTCGCCGGCGGCGAAGAGGTGGAGTTCGAGCCGCCGGAGCAAGAGCTCACCGAGCTCGCGCCGGAACCGATGGACCTGCGCATCGCCTACGAGGACGAGCACCTCATGGTCGTGGACAAGCCCGCGGGCCTCGTCGTTCACCCGGCATCCGGGCACGCCACCGGCACGCTCGTGCATGGCCTGCTTGCACACGACATCGCCGGGGGAGATGCGGGTCGCCCCGGCATCGTGCACCGGCTCGACCGCGACACCTCCGGGCTCATGGTCGTCGCACGATCGGAGGAGGCATACAAGCGTCTGCAGGATCTCGTGCGCAGCCGTGCCCTGGAACGGCACTACATCGCACTGGTCGTCGGACGACCGCGATCGCGCAGCGGACGGGTCGAGGCGCCGATCGGACGCGATCGCCGCGACCCGCTACGGCAGTCGCTCGACAGCGACAAGCCGCGTGAGGCGATCACGCACTTCGAGGTGAGCGAGGTTCTGGGACGTCACTCGCTGCTCGACGTCAGGCTCGAGACCGGACGCACCCATCAGATCCGCGTGCATCTTGCGGCGATCGGTCTCCCGGTTGCGGGCGACACCGTCTATGGACGGCCACGCGAGCTCGGGCTCGAGCGGCAGTTCCTGCACGCTGGGCGGCTCGCCTTCCCGCATCCCTTCACGGAGGAGCGGGTCGACGTAGAGTCGCCGCTGCCCCTCGATCTGGCCGCAGCTCTGCAGCGCGCGAGGCGCGACGATTAGTGCCCCTACCAGCAATGCTCGCCGGCCTCTGGCTTGGTGCTCGCGACCCAGAGACTCGACAGCATCACTGGCAGGGGCACTAGTCGCTAGAATGCAGCGGTTTTTCGCACCCGACCCGGCGGATCAGTCTGGGTGGCGGTGCCGGCGTTCGACGGATGCCGGTTCCAGCCAGGCCCCACCGGCAGCAATCAAATCAACCAGAAAGGGGACCTGATCCCATGTCCGTCGTCTCTATGCGCGAGCTACTGGAGGCTGGAGTCCACTTCGGCCACCAGACGCGACGCTGGAACCCAAAGATGCGCCGCTTCATCTTCACGGAGCGCGGCGGCATCTACATCATCGATCTGCAGCAGACGCTGCAGCTGCTGGAAGAGGCTCATGCGTTCGCGCGAAACATCGCCGAGCGAGGCGGCTCGGTCCTCTTTGTGGGAACGAAGAAGCAAAGCCAGGGCGCGGTGGAGGAACAGGCGAAGCGCGTCAACATGCCGTACGTCAACCATCGCTGGCTGGGCGGTCTGTTGACGAACTGGCGCACCATTTCCGACCGCATCGACCGCCTGCACGAGCTGCGCCGGCTGAAGGACGAGGGCCAGCTCGACCTGCTTCCGGCGAAGGAGCGCATCTCCATGCTGAGCGAGCTCGAGAAGCTCGATGCGAATCTCGGCGGAGTGGCCGACATGAAGCGCCAGCCCGACGCTGTGTTCATCGTCGACCTGAAGAAGGAGCAGCTCGCTGTCCGGGAGGCTCGACGGCTCGGCCTGCCGGTCATCGCGCTGGTCGACACCAACTGCGATCCGGACGAGGCCGACTACGTCGTGCCGGGCAATGACGACGCGATCCGGTCCTGCGACTTGATCGTGCGCGTGATCGCCGACGGCATCGAGGCGGGACAGCAGAAGGCAACCCCTGCCGACTTCACGCCGGCGAAGAACGGCGCGCCGCCGCAGGAGGAGCAGAAGGAGCAGGAGGAGCAGGCTGTCGCGGCTGAAGAGCCTGTCGCAGGCGCCGAGGCGGAGCCCGTCGCGGAGACGAAGGCCGAGGAGGTGCCGGCCGAGTGACGGGCATCAGTGCAGCACTCGTCAAAGAGCTTCGCGACAAGACCGGCGCGCCGATGATGGACGTCAAGCGCGCGTTGGTGGACACGAACGGCGACATGGAAGCGGCCCAGCGCCTGCTGCGCGAGCGCGGGATGGCGAGCGCGGAGAAGCGCGCCGGTCGCGCCACGACCGAAGGGAAGGTCGGTTACCGCATTGGCGACGACGCCAAGCAGGGCACGATGGTCGCCGTTGGGTGTGAGACGGAGCCGGTATCGAACAACGACGAGTTCCTCGCGTTCGCCAAGAAGGTGCTCGAGGTCGTCGAGGCAGACGGGCCGAATGCCACGGAGAAGCTCGACGAAGAGCGCAAGGCGCTTTCCGGCAAGCTCGGCGAGAACATCGTCGTCGCAGGTGCTGCACGGTTCGAGGCGGTCAACGGCGCGCTCATCGAGGGCTACGCGCACCCGCCCGCCAACAAGCTCGGCGTGCTCGTGCAGGTTCGCGGCGGCTCGGGCGACATCGCGCGCAAGATCGCGATGCACATCGCAGCCTCGTCGCCCCAATGGGTCGGGCGGGAGGACGTCCCGGAGGACGTCGTCAAGTCGGAGCGCGAGATCTTCGCGAACTCGGACGAGGTGCTGTCGAAGCCCGAGCAGGCACGCGAGAAGATCGTCGAGGGAATGCTCAATAAGCGCTTCTTCGCAGATCGCGTCCTGACGGAACAGCCTTGGATTCACGACACCGGGAAGACCGTTGGTCAGGCGCTGTCCGAGGAGAGCGCCGAGGTGCTCGAGTTCGAGCGGTTCGCCCTCACGGGATGACCGTCCAGTCGGAGGAAGCGATCGCGGGAACCGGCGACGGCAGCCCCGTCTTTCGCCGCATCCTGCTCAAGCTCTCGGGGGAGTCGCTGATGGGCGCCCAGGAGTACGGGATGGACCGCGCGACCATCGACGCCATCGCCGAGGAGATCGTCGACGTGCAAGCCTCCGGCGTCGAGACCGGAATCGTGGTCGGTGCCGGCAACATCTACCGTGGCATGTCGGCCGCTGCGGAAGGCATGGACCGCGCGACGGCCGACTACTCCGGGATGCTCGCGACCGTGCTGAACTCGCTGGCGCTCCAGGACGCACTCGAGGACCGCGGCGCCGACACACGTGTGCTCTCCGCATTGGAAGTCAAGGAGGTTGCCGAGCCCTACATCAGGCGACGTGCGATCCGGCATCTCGAGAAGGGCAGGGTCGTGATCTTTGCGGCCGGCACGGGGAACCCGTTCTTCACGACCGACACGGCTGCCGCTCTTCGCGCCCTGGAGATCAATGCGGACGCCATCCTGATGGCCAAGCACGGCACGACAGGCGTGTACGGAAACGATCCGCGGGTCGACCCGGACGCCGAGTTCCTCCCCGAGCTCACGCACCGAGAAGCGATCGAGCGCGGGCTGAAGGTGATGGACACCACGGCGCTGTCGCTCTGTATGGACAACAATCTGCCGATCTACGTCTTCGCGCTTGCTGACGGAAACATTCGCCGTGTGATCGCCGGCGAGCGCATCGGCACGATCATCTCGACGCCGGCGAAGGAGGAGCGCTGATGGCCACGGTCGACCAGTTCATCCAGGACGCCCAGAACCGCATGGATGCGAGCGTGGAGCACACGAAGACGGAGTTCAACACCGTGCGCACCGGGCGCGCGTCGGCCGCTCTGCTCGACCGCGTGCAGATCGACTATTACGGCCAGCAGACTCCGCTCAAGCAGCTGGCGACGGTCAACGTTCCGGAGCCGAGGATGCTGACGATCCAACCGTTCGATCCGACCTCGATCAAGGCGATCGAGAAGGCCCTGCTGGAATCGGATCTCGGCCTCACGCCGTCGAACGACGGCAAGGTCATCCGCCTGCCGATGCCCCAGCCGACCGAGGAGCGCCGCAAGGAACTGGTGAAGGTCGTGCGCAAGATCGCGGAGGAGGGAAGGATCGCGGTGCGAAACGTTCGTCGTGATGCCGTCCAGCACCTCAAGGACCTGGCGAAGGGCGAGGTCGGCAAGGACGACGAGCACCGCGCGGAGGAACGCGTGCAGAAGCTGACCGATGAGCACACGAAAACGATCGACGAACTGTTGAAGCACAAGGAAGCGGAGATCATGGAGGTTTAGTGCCCGTGCGGCACTAGCCCCCGCGACTGCGGTGAGCATCCTCACGAAGATCAGAACGCTGCGGCACGTCCGGCCCGCGGCCGAGCCCGACCTGCCGGATGTCGCGCACTCCGTTGCGATCATCATGGACGGCAATGCGCGCTGGGCGCGCAAGCGCGGCCTGCCGATCGCAGCTGGTCACCGGGCCGGCACGAAGGCGTTGCGGCGCACAGTTGAAGCGGCGATCGACCTCGGCGTCGACTCGCTTGCCGTGTACGCGTTCTCGACCGAGAACTGGAACCGTCCGCCGGCCGAGGTCGAGCTGCTGATGGAGATCTTCACGGAAACGATCGAGCGCGAGCTGCCGGACCTCGTACGGCAGGGAGTGCGTACGCGCTTCATCGGCCGTCGCGACCGCGCGCCCGTCCCGTTGCAACAGCGCATGGCTGCACTCGAGAGCGAGACCGAGGGCAACCGCACTCTCAATCTCTGGATCGCATTCGACTACGGCGGGCGCGCCGAGATCGTGGACGCCGCCAACCGCGCCGTTGCGGGCGGCGTAGAGGTGGACGAGGAAACTTTCGCGACCTACCTCAATGCGCCCGAGATGCCGGACCCCGACCTCCTGATCCGTACTTCCGGCGAGCTGCGGATCTCGAACTTCCTCCTGTGGCAGCTCGCCTACGCCGAGCTTGTCTTCGTCGACACCCTCTGGCCCGATTTCGGCGAGGACCAGCTCCGCGCCGCGCTCGACGACTACGCCAGCCGCAGGCGCCGCTTCGGCGGGAGGTAGGTAATGGCACCTCTAGTTTCGCGCGTCGTGGTCGCGCTCGTCGGCCTGCCGCTCGTGCTGGCGATCGTCTGGGCCGGCGGCTGGTGGCTGTTCGCGCTCGCGGGCGTCGCTGCGATTCTCGCGCTGCACGAGTACGCGTTGATGATCCGCTCGCTGCGTCCTGTCATCCTCGCGGCGTATGCGGGAGCAATCCTGTCGTTGCTCGGCGCACACCTTGCGGGTCTCGAGTGGACCGTGGCGGGTTTCCTCAGCACGATCGTGTTCGCATTCCTGTTGCACTGGATTGCCACAACGCGTCAGTCCGCCACCGTTGCGATTGCGGCGACGGTGCTCGGCGCGGCCTGGATCGGCCTGTGCCTTGCACACCTGTTGCTCCTGCGGCAGATTCCGGACGACGGGGATGTTGCAAGAGGGGAGCTCGCGACGTTCACAATCCTCCTGGCCGTCTGGGCCGGCGACATCGGTGCGTTCTTTGCGGGGCGACTGGTGGGTCGTCACAAGCTTGCGCCTGCACTGTCCCCGGGGAAGACCTGGGAAGGCTTCCTCTTCGGAACCTTGGCAACGGTCTTCGTTGCCTTCGTCGCGCTGTACAAGCAGGACTACCTCTCGATCTGGCAGTCGATCGTGCTCGGAGTCGTGATCGCAATCGCAGCGCCTCTCGGCGACCTCTTCGAGTCCGCGTTGAAGCGAGACATGCAGGTGAAGGACAGCGGCAGGCTGCTGGCGGCGCACGGCGGCGTCCTCGATCGGATCGACTCCTTGCTCTTCGCAGTCGTGGCTTCCTATTACTTGCTGCGCGCGTTCAACCAGGCCTAGAGACGTTTCGCGTACCTGACCTCCGCGACATCGAAGCCAAAGATATGGATCTCGCGGGAGGCGCCGTCCGGCGACCAGCCCGCGAGCTCGTAGAAGCGCCGTGCCCGCGGATTGTCGTCGAGCACCCAGAGAACGGCATCGTGGTGTTCGAGCCTGCGGAGCTCGTCTTCGCCTGCCTGGATCAGCGCGCGGCCGGTGCCGGTCCCCCAGTGCTGTGGGTGGACGTAGATCGCGAACAGCTCGCCGTCGGTCCCGGGGTCTCGACTTGAACCGACGCTGACGAAGCCGAGGATCTCGCCACCGCGCTCCGCCACAAAGGTCGGGGGCCAGCGCCGGGACCTCTCAATTGCTTCCTCCAGCGACAGCGCCTGCAGCTGCTCGCGGGGCAGGGCGTGCGCGTACGCGGCCTGCCAGGTCTCCACGTGCACTCTCGCAACTCCTTCGGCGTCAGCAGGTGTTCCGAGGCGGATCATCACGGCGAACCTACACTTCCCGGGGTGATGAAAAGGATCGCGCTCCTTGGCGCTACCGGTTCGATCGGGCGCCAGGCGCTGGAGATCATCGGCGCGCATTCCGGGCTCGAGCTTTGCGCCGCCGCATCGGGCTCGCAGCCGATCGACGGGCTTGCGCCCCTGACCCAGGCCGGCGGCGACCTCACCGAGCTGCTCGAGCGAGCGCAGCCGGACCTCGTTCTGAATGCGGTGGTCGGCTTCGCAGGATTGCCCGCGACGCTGTGGGCCCTCGAGCGCGGCGTCGATCTCGCACTTGCGAACAAGGAGAGCCTCGTCGCTGCGGGTGAGCTCGCACTGGCCGCGCAGCGACGCGGCGGTGGGCGGCTGATTCCGGTGGACAGCGAGCATTCGGGTGCGTTCCAGTGCCTTGAAGGCCGTTCGGTGGACCAGGTCCACTCACTCGTGCTCACGGCGTCGGGCGGACCGTTTCGTGGCCGCTCACGCGATGAGCTGGAAGACGTGACGCCTGCTGCAGCCCTGGCGCACCCGACCTGGAACATGGGCCCAAAGATCACCGTCGACTCTGCGACGCTCGCGAACAAAGGGCTCGAGCTGATCGAGGCCCACTTCTTGTTTGGCCTCCCGTACGAGCAGATCGACGTCGTCGTGCACCCGACGTCGGTCGTGCACGCGCTCGTCCGCTTCCGGGATGGTGCGACGCTCGCGCATCTCGGGTATCCGGATATGCGTGTGCCGATCTCGTACGCCCTCACGTACCCAGAGCGGAGCGCCACCTCGATACTGCCGCTCGATGTCGCCGGTGGCATGACGCTCGAGTTCGAGCCGCCCGACCTGACGACGTTTCCGCTGCTCGCGCACGCGCGGAAGGCGGGAGAGCGGGGCGGTACCTATCCCTGCGTGTTCAACGCGGCCAACGAGGTGGCGGTCGCGGCGTTCCTGGAGGGACGGCTGCCGTTCCTCGACATCGCGGACGTGGTCGAGGACGCGTTGGCTGAGGCCGACGGATCGGCGGCGCGGGATCTCGAGGAGCTCTTCGCTGCCGACAAGGCCGCGCGCCGCCATGTCGAGGATGCGCTCAAAGTCGCATGAGCATCCTGATTTCGATCCTGGGCTTGGCCGTCTTGATTTTGCTGCACGAAGCCGGCCACTTCTTCGTCGCGCGGGCGGTCGGTATGAGGCCTCGCCGGTTCTACCTGGGCTTCCCGCCGGCGCTCGTCAAGGTCACGCGCAATGGGATCGAGTACGGAGTCGGGGCGATTCCGCTCGGCGGCTACGTGAAGATCCCCGGCATGCACCGTCCTGCTGCGTCCGACCTGGACGTTCAGCTTGGGCCGGCCCTGGCAGAAGATACGAGTCTGTTTCCGAAGGTCGCGCGCGTTAAGCGCGCACTCGAAGCGGGCGATCACGACGGCGCCCGAGCTGCACTTCCCGAGCTCGAGCGCGGGGTCGAGGAGGCGAGCCTCAGCCCCGGCGCGGCGAAGGCGGCGCGGCGTTCGGTGGACGAGCTGCGAGACGGGCTCAGCCTCGACGCCTACTGGCGCCAGCGGACCTGGAAGCGCATCGCTGTCATCTTTGCCGGGCCCGGCGTGAACATCGTGCTTGCGATCGTGCTCGTCGCATTGGGATACATGTTCGGCGTACCGGGCGACGCCAACCGCATTGTCAGGACGGTCCAGCCGGGCACGCCGGCCGCGTCCGTGGGTCTCCGGCCGGGCGACACGATCGTCGCGGTGAACGGCCGGGCGACGCAGAACTTCGACGCGGTCTCCCGGCTGATCCGGGGGTCGAAGGGCAAGCCCACATCGGTCACGGTTCTGCGCAACGGCAAACCGCTGACGCTCGGGCCGGTGCGGACGAAGCGGATCGGCGACCGCTGGGCACTGGGGTTCTCGCCTGGCTGGGAGAAGATCACCTACGGCCCGATCGGGGCCTTGACCCACAGCGTTGACACCAACTGGACGGCGACGAAGGCGACCATCACGTTCTTACCCAAGCTGCTGACGGGGTCCGGCAGGAAGGAGGTCTCGAGCCCGGTCGGAATCGTGGACGTCTCGAGCCAGGCGGTGTCGCTCACCTTCACGCTGTTTCTGCAGATTCTCGGGCTGATCAGCCTTTCGCTGGCGATTCTGAACCTGCTGCCGCTGCTGCCTCTCGACGGCGGCCACATTCTGTTCTCGATCATCGAGGGGCTTCGCGGCCGCGCTGTCGGACGTGAGGTCTATGAGCGCGTGTCCGCGGTCGGGATCGCGCTGTTCCTCGTGCTGATGTTCATCGGCCTCTCGAACGACCTCAACCGCCTCGGCGGCGGTTAGCCCCGCCGCCTCAGGCACGGTGTCTGACACCAGCCTGTGGAAGTTGTGGCTCACGGGGCCCGCTCCACGAGCGGGATCGGTGAGTCTCGTTACGACTTGGTGACACTCAGGCATGGGTGTCTGACACACTCGAGGGCCGCTATACACTGGAATCGATGGCCAGCGAGCGCCAGATCACCGTTGGCGGCGTGAAGATCGGCGGCGGCGCCCCCGTCGTCGTCCAGTCGATGACGCTGACGAAGACGCACGACGTCGAGGCTACGACCGCGCAGATCGCCGCTCTGGCGTCGGCCGGTTGCGAGATCGTCCGGGTCGCGGTCCCGAAGACGGAGGACGCCGAAGCGCTGAGCAGGATCGTCCGGCTCTCACCGCTCCCGGTCATCGCGGACATTCACTTCAACGCGAGCCTTGCGCTCAAGGCCATCGATGCCGGCGTCGCGGCTGTCCGTATCAACCCCGGCAACATCGGCGGCTCGGACAAGGTTGCTCAGGTCGTGCGCGCTGCGCAGGCGGCGGGTATCCCGATGCGTATCGGCGCGAACTCCGGGTCGCTGCCGAAGCACCTCAACGAGCTCGCGCAAGCCGATCAGGCCGAGGCGCTCGTCGAAGCTGCGCTCGAGGAAGTGCGGCTGCTCGAGAGCCTCGACTTCAGGGACTTCAAGATCTCGGTGAAATCGAGCCACGTGCCGACGATGATTCGCGCCTATCGGCTGCTCGCGTCGAAGGTGCCATACCCGCTGCACCTCGGCGTCACCGAGGCCGGGACGCCTTTCGCCGGCTCGATCAAGAGCGCGGTGGGCACCGGCGCGCTGCTGGTCGACGGCATCGGCGACACGATGCGCGTTTCGTTGACGGCCGATCCCGTCGAAGAGGTTCGCGTCGCGTTCGAGATTCTCAAGGCGCTGGGGCTGCGGGAGCGCGGGCCGATCATGATCGCCTGCCCGTCCTGTGGACGCGACAACGTTGGCGTGCAGAAGCTCGCAGAGAGAGTCGAGGAGCGGCTGCACGCGTATCCGCAGCACTTCGAAGTCGCGGTGCTCGGCTGTGCGGTGAACGGGCCTGGCGAGGCGGGGGACGCTGACTTCGGCATCGCCGGCGGACGTGACACCGGGTTCGTCTATGCACACGGCCGCGTGTTGAAGAAGGTTTCGTCCGACATCCTCATCGACGAGCTGTTCCACGAGATCGACAAGTGGATCGAAGAGGGGATGCAGCGTCCTAAGCGTCTGAAGATGGCAAAGCCTGCCGCGCTCGCGATGGCTGAAGCGTCGTTGATCCCGCTCGGCGAATAGTCTGCCCGGACAACATGATTGCCCGGGCCTCAGAGCTCTTTCTTCCGACCCTGCGCGAGCCGCCGGCAGACGCCGAGGCGGCCAGCCACCAACTGCTC
>Ga0307277_10000026_pt1 | contig 45152 bp, 40 predicted proteins | sample ER_DNA_116_FD_194473 | JGI IMG/M metagenome (GOLD analysis project Ga0307277, IMG submission 194473) | Bulk soil microbial communities from the East River watershed near Crested Butte, Colorado, United States - ER_DNA_116 | ecosystem: Environmental > Terrestrial > Soil > Floodplain | place...
GGCGCGAAACTCGGAGAAATGCTCGCGCAGATCGAGGGTCATCGCCCGCTCGGCGCCGCCGAGTAGCGGTAGCCCATGGCGTCCTCGAGCTCGCGCGGCAGCTTGGGCAGGCGCGAGCGTGGAATGAGATAGGTCGAGAGGCGGAGCAGGTCGGAGAAGACGCGGTGCTTTGCCGCGGTGTCGCGCAGGTAATCGTGCCCGGCGGAGCCGCCGGTACCGATCTTCACGCCGATCATTCGCTGCACCATCAGCGCGTGCCGGTAACGCCACAGCGAGAGCAGTTCGTCGACATTCATCAATGCGGCGAGCAGGCGGAACGGCAGCTGCAGCACCGGCCGGTCGCGGTAGACGATGATGAACAGCGCTGCCTGCACCGCCGCGCGCGACATCTGCCACGGCGACGGGCCCGACGCGGCCGCGAAAATGGCCTGAAATTCGGCCAGCGACGCCTCGATCCGTTTCGCCTCGGCCTCCCGTTGCTCCGGGCTCATCGCTTGGTTGGCGCGCAGGCGCGCCGCGTCGTCCTCCAGCATGCGTTGCACCGCCGTGCGATATTCGCGCGAGAAATCGTAGTCGCTGCGGTGCACGAAGGGCGTGCGCGAGAGCCAGCGGTCGAGTTGGTCGACAAGCTTCGGAGCGTCTTCCGCGGCGGCAATGCGAGCACGGTCGGCTTCGCTCAGCGTGTCGTCGAACGGCTTGCCGGCATAGTCCGAGCGCATCGCGCGCGCGAGCCCCAGCCTGATCTCGATCAGCCGGAATTGCGCCGACTGGAAGCCGGAGGCCGGAATGAGAAAGTCGCGAAAATCGAGGAAGTCGAGCGGCGTCATCGTCTCCAGCACTTCGAGCTGCTGGATCAAGAGCTTGAGGATCTCGTTGATGCGCTCGAGGCCATGAACGATGCGCCCGAGATACTCGTCCTCCACCACCTCGCCGCCGAAATCGGCCTGGATGCGGTCGAGCTCGTGCAGAATTTGCTTGAACCACAATTCGTAGGTCTGGTGCACGACGATGAACAGCATTTCATCGTGCGCGGGCCGGCCGTGACGCGCGCTCTCCGGCTGCTGGGCGGCGAGAAGCGCGGAAAGCTTCAGGTAATCGGCATAGTAAAAGGCGTCCTTGCGCGAGGAGTTGGACATCGCCGAACCTTTCGCACCCGTGCCGAATGTTCCGCCCGCTGAGCGAAGCGACATTGGGGAATGCCGGATGGCGCCGGCGCTCATCCGGGTTACAGGCCTAGTTTATCGCCGTTTCGCGACGACGAGGGGTTCTACCCGCCTCAGCTCTCCAATCCCGTCGGCACGTTCTTGTTCTCGCTTTTAAGCTTCATGCCGGAGGCGAGCGCCATGGTCTCCATCAGCGCGGCAAAGTCCTTTTGCAGATACTCCTGCGGATCGGACTTGAGCGTCGCCGCGCCGAAATGGCCTTGCAGCACCTCGCGCGCCGCCGCGGTGACCGGCATGGGCACGTCCCATTCCCGGCCGAGCGCCAGGCCGAGATCGAGGTCCTTGCGCAAAAGCTCCGGCGTGAAGGTCGTGGTCCAATCGAGGTTGACCAGCGCCGGCGACTTATAGGCGGTGAACATCGATCCCATCACGCCGTTGTTCATGAACGCGAGGAACGCGTGGCGGGGAACGCCCATCTTGTTGGCGAGTAGCGTGATCTCGATCAAGTTCTCGATCACTACGCCGAGCATGACATTGTGGGCGATCTTGCAGATGCGCGCGAGTTCGCCATCGCCCACGTAGGAGACGCCGCGCGGCGCGATCGCCTCCAGCATCGGCGTCACCGTCTTGCACGCGGCCTCCGGCCCGGAGATCACGGCAGAGAGCTTGCCTGCCTTGATAACCTTGGCATTGCCGCTCACCGGCGCCGCGACGTAGTCGCAGCCGAGCTGGGCGAGCCGGTCGCGGATCGCAGCCGACTCCTCGACCGAGATGGTCGAGCAATCGACGAAGATTTTCGGCAGCTTGCCGCCGTGGCCGCTTACGCTGTTCTTGCCGAAATAGACCTGATCCAGATCCTTTCCGGTCGAGACGATCGAGAACAGCACGTCCACATCCTTGAGCTCCAAGAGATTGTCGACGACCTTGCCGCCGATCTTCGCCAGCGGTTCGGCCTTGGCGCGAGTGCGGTTCCAGATGGAGAGATCGTAGCCGGCCTTGAGCAGGCGCTCGGCCATGGGGCTTCCCATGCGGCCGACGCCGATCCAGCCGATCTTCTGCTTGTGTGCCGCCATTGCAACTCTCCTTCATCCGCACGGGGTCGAACTCGCCGGTCTCCTAGCACACGGGGAATGCGTTTGTCGTCACGCTTGCAGCGCGCGAGCAGACCGCCAAGGCGTACCTGCATTGAGCGAAACGACATGCGGGAACGTCCCCCGCGAATTTCGCTGCGCTCAATCCGGGCTACAATTGGTGATGGGCGGCTTGCCGAAGGCCCAGTCGGCGACCCGGTGGAACAGAACCAGCGCAGTGCGGCACCAGATCAGCACGATGATGATGCGCATGAGCTGGAAGCCGGCGATCAGCGTCGCATCGAGCCCCAGCACTTTGCCGGTAAGCACCATCTCGGCGATGCCGGCGGGCGCCATGGCGAGAACCATGGTCGGCACGGGATAGCCGGCGAGCCACGCAAACGCCGCCGCGAACAGCGCCATCGAGCCGGCCGCGAACAGCACGACGAGACACGAGGCCCACAGTAGGCGGAACAGCCGGGTGAGAAACGCGGGCCTGAACTGCGCGCCGAGCGCGCTGCCGATGAGGATCTGCGCCGCGATCAGGAGGACATCGGGCATGCGGCCCTCCATCCAGCCGAGATGGCTGGCGCCGGCCGCGATGAAGAGCGGCGCCATCAGCCAGGCATTGGGCGAGCGCGTGCGCGATAGCAAGGTCGCGATGATTCCCGACACCACGAGCAGGCCGAGGGTCGGCAGCCAGGGCACCACGGGAATGGCGAGCAGCGGATTCTGGGCGCCGCCGCCGACGAAGGAGATCACCAGGAACGGCGCGAACATCACGATGAGCGCCACCCTGGTCGTCTGCGCGACCATGATGGGCTCGAGGTGGCCGCCGTAGTACGGGGCGATGGTCGTCGTTTCCACCACGCCGCCGGGAACGGTGGCGAAGAATGCGGTGACGCGGTCGATCCCGGTAAGCCGCATGTAAAGCAACCCGCCGATGGCGCCGACGATCGTGGAGATGAAGGCGGCGGCGATGATCAACGGCAGCAGCGTGACGAGTTTCGCGACCACGGTGGCGGTGAACTGCAGGCCGGTGGAGGCGCCGACCACCACCGTTCCCGCCGGCCGTCCCCACGGGATGAGCCGCACCGGGGCGCCGGCGAGCGACAGCGCCATGGTCGTGAACAACGCGCCGAGCAGCCACGGCAAGGGCAGGTGTACGAAGCGCGCGGCAAAGCCGCCGGCAACGCCGGCGGCCAGCGTCAAGACAATCGCTAGCGCCGCCGCGAGACGCTTCGGCATGCGCTCGAGGACCGTCATTGCGTGCATGGGCCAATGGGTCGTAACAGCCGCGCGGATGCAAATCCATCGCCGGGCGCGCGCGGCACGCATGCGCGCGCCGTACGACGCTTGTCCGGGGAGGTGCGGCGGCACTATCGTGCGCGCATGTCCATTGTCGCGCCCGCCGCATCCCCGCCGCTGCTTCCCGCCGGACCTTCGGCGCAGCGGGGCGAGAGTCGCTGGCGGCTGATCGCGCGCACCGCGTTTCCCTTCCTCGTGGTCGCCCTCGCCTGGGAGGCGACCGCCCGTCTCGGCATCTTCCCGCGCAAGCTCTTTCCGCCCCTCGAAGAGGTCGCCGCCGCTTTGCTCCGCCTCACCGCCGACGGTGTCTTGCCTCACCACGTGCTCGACACGCTCGTCCGGCTATTCGCCGGGTTTGCGCTCGCCGCCGTGGCGGGCGTGGCGATCGGGTTTGCCATGGGGCGATCGCGCCGGGCGGAAGACGTCATCCTGCCGCTCATCAGCATCGGCGCGCCGATCCCGGGCCTCGCCTACGCGCCGCTGTTTCTCCTCTGGTTCGGCCTCGGAAACGTGACCGCGGTGCTGCTCGTCGCCTTCGTCTCCGCCTTCCCCATCATCTTCAATACCTGGACCGGGGTGAAGGCAGTCAAGGAAGTGTGGGTACGCTCGGCGCAGGCGATGGGCGCGGACGACCGGCGGCTGTTGCACCATGTGATCCTTCCGGGCGCGCTGCCCTACATGCTGACCGGGTTGCGGCTGGGCTTGGCGCAGGCGTGGCGCATCCTAGTCGGCATCGAGATGCTCGCGGCGGTGCCGTGGGGACTCGGCTGGATGATCTTCGGCGCGCGCGAATTCTTGAACACCGACGTGATGCTCGCCGGCGTCGCCGTCATCGGCGCGATCGGACTGACGCTGGAGAAGCTCGTATTCCAGCGGCTCGAGCGCTACACCGTGGTGCGCTGGGGGATGATGGCGTGAGCGCGGCGACAAAAGCGGCGATGGAGCGCGCGGCCTCGGCCTACCGCGCCGGCATCGCGCTGCTCGTCGCCGCCGCCTGCTATGAGGCGGTTGCGCGCAGCGGCGTGTTTCCCGCGGCGCTGCTGCCGACCTTGCCGAAGGTCGCGAGCACGTTGTGGGCGCTTCTGCTCGACGGCACCATGCTGGAGCACGCAGGCTTTACCATGTACCGCGTGCTGTTCGGGCTCTCGCTCGCGGTCGCCGTCGCCTTGCCGCTCGGCATCATGATGGGCCGCTTCCGCGCGATCGAGAACTTCTGCCTTCCGCTCGCGAGCGCGCTGATGCCGATTCCGTCGCTCGCCTGGGTGCCGGTATTCATCCTCTGGTTCGGGCTCGGCAACACCGTGGCAATCCTCATCGTATTCTATGCCGCACTGTTTCCCATGCTGCTCAATGCCTGGTCGGGGGTGCGCGCGGTCAATCCGCTGTGGCTGCGCGCTGCCGGCGCCATGGGTGCCGATGAGCGAGCGCTGTTCTGGAAGGTGATCATTCCCGGCGCCTCGCCGTTCATCATCACCGGACTGCGGCAAGCATTCCTGCGAGCCTGGATCGCGGTGGTCGGCGCCGAGATGCTCGCCGCCTCCGATTGGGGCCTGGGCTGGGTCATCTTCGATGCCAAGGAATTCCTGAACGCGGACGTAATGCTCGCCGCGCTCGCCGTGATCGGCGCCATCGGCTTTCTCTTCGAGCGGCTGGTGTTCGGCTCGCTCGAGCGCGCCACCGTCGTGCGCTGGGGCATGGTGCGCGCCGCAAAGGGCTAGGACTCGACGTTTGGCACTTCCGCGGCGGCGGGACTTCCGGAGCACCGACGTGACCCCGAGGACGATGACAAAGATGCGTGGGAGGAGTTCATGAGACGCTGGCTGTTGCCCATTCTCACCGCTCTTGCCGTCGCCGCGACGGCGCTGGGCGCGCAGGCACAGGACTACCCGACGCGGCAGATCACCTTGATCGCGCCGTGGCCGGCGGGCGGCGCGGTCGACGCGCTCTGCCGCGCGGTCGCGCCGCCCCTCTCGGATCGGCTCGGCAAGTCGGTCGTGGTGGAGAACAGGCCTGGCGCGGGCTCGGTAATCGGCACGGCCGCCGGCGCCAAGGCCACGCCCGACGGCTACACCATGGTGATGGCCGGCAGCGGATCGCTCGCCATCAGCGCCACGATGTACAAGAAGCTCCCCTACGATCCGGTCAAGGATTTCGTGCCGCTGGCGCTCGGGGGCAGGATTCCATTCGTGCTCGTGGCCAATCCGTCCTTGCCGGTGCGCTCGGTCGCGGAGCTCGTACAATACGCCAAGGACCATCCCGGCATGCTGTCCTTCGCATCCGGCGGGCCCGGCTCGCCGCATCATCTCTACGGCGAACTGCTCAAGAGCATGACCGGCATCGAAATGACGCACGTTCCCTACAAAGGCAGTGCGCCGGCGCTGACCGACGTGATCGCCGGGCACGTGCCGCTGCTTTTCTCCGACACTGTCCCCTCGCTGCCGCAGATCAGGGAAGGCAAGGTGCGTGCGCTCGGCGTATCGACCGCAATTCGTCTGCCATCGGCGCCGGACATCCCGCCAATCGCGGAGACCGGCGTTCCCGGATTCGACGCCGCCGGCTGGGGCATGTTCGCGGTGCCGGCCGGCACGCCGAAGGAGGTCGTGAGCAAGCTGCAAGCCGCTCTGACCGCGGTCTTGGCCTTGCCCGACGTTCAACAGCAGATCGTCAAGCTGGGCATGATTCCCGGTGGCACCGCCTCGTCCGAGGAGCTCGAGCGCTTCATCGCCGCCGAGATCGCGCGCTGGGGCAAGGTCGTGACGCAGGCGGGATTGGCGGGAACAGAGTAGCGCTGATACGGCGAAACGCGAGCGCGCCACCGTCATGCGCTGGGGGCATGGTGCGCGCGGCGAAGGGGTGGGAAAAAAGGCGCGTCAGGGATGCGGTGCTGTAATCTTCACCCATCAGGAAACCAGGGGAACCCCGGCTAAACCCGCTCAGCCGATCCAACGCGGATTGCCTCACGCCCATGCAGGCATTTGTCGGCAATCTCATTCAACGCAAGCCACGGCGCGCTCTGTCGCCGGAGTTCAAACACGCACTCGCCCGCGAGGTCCTCAAAACCGAGCGGTTGCGTGTCATCGCCGTCATCATTACCGCCATGGTACTGGCCGCCGCCTTGACGACCGCCGACGTGGTCGCGCCGGCGATCTTGGATCGTGTTTGGCAGGGGCATTTCCCCATCCTCTACGTATGGGCCGGCCTTGGGGGGTTTATCCTGTTCGAAGCGTCGGTGCTCGCGCTGATCTCCCGGCAACTGAAACGAGATCTCGATGTCCCTCGGGTGCGGCGTTATGTAGGCGCGTTCATTGAAACCAGCTTGCCCAGCCTCCTGCTCGTTGCGCACATGACTAACATGGGAGCAGTGCCGGCGCTGGGCTTTGTGGCGCCACTTCTTTATTTCGTCTTCATCATTCTCTCGACCTTGCGCCTCGACTTCTGGCTTTCGACGTTCACCGGTTTCGTGGCGGCCACCGAGCTGCTCGGACTCGCGCTGTTTCATCCCGCCGCGCGGGCAACGGCGGGCGACACGATGCTGGCAGCGGCCTTTCTGATCTCGCGCAGTGCCGTCATTTTTGCCTGCGGCGTTCTCGCCGGCGCGGTCGGCGTGCAACTGCGGCGACAATTCGAAGCAAGTATCGCGGCGGCAACCGCCCGCGATTACGTCACCAACTTGTTCGGCCAGCACGTTTCGCCCCAGGTGGTGGACCGCCTGCTCGCCGCCGGCTCGACAACCAGCAGCGATGCGCGGCAGGTCGCCGTCATGTTCGTCGACATCCGTGGCTTTACGGCCGCAGCGCGCGCCCGCACGCCGCAGGAGGTTGTCGACAGATTGGACGCGGCGTTTGCGGTACTGGTCGAGATCGTCGATCGCAATGGCGGCATCGTGAACAAGTTTCTCGGAGACGGTTTCCTGGCGCTGTTTGGTGCACCGCTCGACGATCCCGATGCGCCGCGGCGCGCCGTCACGGCGGCGCGCGAAATGCTGGCCGCGATCGAGCGGCACAATGTCCGCAGCGATTGGCCGCTCCGCATCGGCATAGGACTGCATTTTGGGCAGGTGGTGGCGGGCAACGTCGGCTCGCCGCGGCGCAAGGAATACACCGTGATCGGCGACACGGTGAATTTGGCCTCCAGAATCGAGGGCCTCAACAAACAATTCGGGTCGCAGCTTTTGATATCCGACGCGGTTCGACAGGCGATCGGCGAAGATGGCGACGCGACCCCGCTCGGAGATGTGCCGATCCGCGGCTATGAGCAGCCGATTCGCGTGTGGCGTTTGGCGTAAACGCCGTGGTCACCCACGCGATTATCGCTTGGGCACGGCGCCCACGCGCGCGTCCGGAGCGCGCGCCTTTGCCCACCCTACAAGAACCGCGTCGGCCACATCATCGTGCGCCACATGTGCGACGACGGGGTGTTGTCGAAGCCGAGGCCTTCTTTCGGCTGCTTGAAATTGCGGCCGATGATGTCGACGAAGTCATCGAGGTTGACCTTGGCATCCGGATCGAACGCATAGATGTCGTTCACGCAGATCAGCCGGGCGGTCATGTAATATTTGTGGACGCGGGCGCGCTTGTATTCCTCGACGATGTAGGGCTCGGGCTTGTAGTCGGGGCCGAAATATTTGAGGTACATGTCCGGGTATTTGTAGCCGGCGGACTCGTCGGGGAAGAAGCGCAAGGCCTGGTGCACGCGCACCGCCCAGCTCACCTCCTCGTCCACGTAGGGCTCGATCAGCTGCGCGCCCCAATAGCCGTGATCGCAGCGGATGAAGCCGGCGACGCCGACGTCGTGGAGGAGGCAGGCCAGCACGACCTTCTCCTCGTGGCCGGCCTTGAGCGCCAGCGTCGCGCTTTGCAAGAGGTGGTTCATCGACACGAACCGGTGCTTGAAGAAATCGATCAGCGTCGGCTTGTCCGGCATTTTGGGCAGCCGCGGATCGGCGCCCATCAGGAAATACTTGCCCGGATTGCGCGCCTGCAGCTCGGCTCCGCCGATGTAATCGAAATTGCCGTCGGCCAGGTTGAAGAGCGCCGATTTGGTGGCGATCTTGTCGTTGAGCTCGTTCATCATCCTTTCTTCGAGCTCGTCCGCCTGCTCCGACAAAGACAACGGCCTCGATGCGGCGTGCGGTCCCATGTGACGGCTCCTGGTAAATGCTCGCGCCTTGCGGCGAATTGTCCGATCTCGTTAGCGCCTGTCTACACCCGATTCGAATCGAGCGAAACTCTCCCCAGCGGCGACCGCCGCGTCTGGCGACAAGCGAGCATACCATCTATGACAGCAGCACGCAGGTCATGCCGCATATCGAAGTCCGCAACGTTTCGCTCACCTACGACACGCCGGCCGGCGAGGTTCCGGCCGTCGCCGGCGTCAGCTTCGACATCGAGGCTTCGGAATTCCTTTGCCTCGTCGGCCCTTCGGGTTGCGGCAAGTCGACCCTGCTCAACATGATCGCCGGTTTTCTCGCCCCGAGCGCCGGCGAGATCCGCATTGCCGGCCAGCCAGTCAGCGGCCACGGGCTCGACCGCGGCGTCGTGTTCCAGGACTTTGCCCAGCTGTTCCCGTGGCGCACCGCGCTCGGCAACGTGACCTTCGGGCTCGAGATGAAAGGGGTGGGCAAGGCCGAGCGCGAGGCGATCGCGCTCGAACAGCTCAAGCTGGTCAAGCTGGAGAAATTCGTGGCCGCGTATCCGCACCATCTGTCGGGCGGGATGCAGCAGCGGGTCGCCATCGCGCGGGCGCTCGCGTACAATCCGGCGGTGCTGCTGATGGACGAGCCGTTCGCGGCGCTCGACGCGCTCACCCGCGACGACATGCAGCGCCTGCTCGCGGAGGTTTGGCGAGAGACGCGCAAGACCGTGGTCTACGTCACGCACAACGTGGCGGAAGCGGTTTACCTTGCGGATCGCGTGCTGGTCATGACGCCGCATCCCGGCATGGTGAAGAGTGAGGTACGCATTGCGCTGCCGCGCCCGCGCGATCCGCTCAGCGTCGAATTCCTGCAGTATCAGAAATCGCTGTTGCGCCACCTCGGCCAGGATGCACGCGCAGCCGACGCGGGATAGAATCACCGAAATAACAATCGTCACCAGGGAGGAGATCGATGCACAACGGGCGCGGTGAGTTGACGCGGCGGCAATGGTTACTGGCAAGCACGCTGGCGCTGGCGCTGCCGGCGCGGCCGGCTGGCGCGCTGGAAATGATCCGCCAAGGGTTCCAGACCAACATCTGGGGCATGCCAACCTACTATCTGCTCAAATCCGGGCTGCTCGAGAAGCGCGGCATCAAGTTCGAGGAATTTGCCGTGCCGTCGGGCAATCTCACCATGCAGCAGATGGTGGCCCGGCAGGTCGATCTCGGCACTTACGCGGGGCAGTCCTTCATCATCGGCCACGACAAGGGCGGCCTCGTCGCCGTCGCCCAGATCGAAACCGTGGGCAAGACCGCGCAGGTCGTGACGCGCAAGGACCTCGACATCGGCAAGGTCAGTGAGCTCAAGGGGCGCAAGGTCGCGAACCAGACCGGCTCCTCCGTCGGCAATATTTTCGTGGATGTCATCGCACCCGCCGCGGGCCTCAAGAAGGGCGATTTCCAGGAGGTGCGCATGGACGTCAACAACATGGTCTCGGCCATGGCCGCCAAGACCGTGGACGCCATGGTCAACGTCGAGCCCTACAACGCAATCGCCGTCGCCGAGGGCATCGGCACCTCGATCATGGATTTCTCGCAGGTCGACAAGATGCCGGTGTTCATGGCGGCGACGCCCGATTTCGCCGATAAGAGCCCCGACACGATCGTCGCCTATCTCAAGTGCTGGCAGGAGGTGGCGCGCGACTTCAAGGATGATCCCGGCAAGGTGACCGACGTGATCTACGCGTTCTTCACCTCCAAGGGCTACAGCATGTCGCGCGAGACCTTCGCCACGGCGCTGGCCAAGGTCGAGGTCAATCCGGGCTTTCCCGCCGACCTCACACCGGGCCTGCAGAAGGATGCCGAGGTGCTGTTGCGGGAAAAGAAGATCTCCGCCATTCCCGACTGGAAGAAGGCCCTGCGGCCCGATCTGTGGGCCCGGGCGGCGAGCGGATGAGGCGCATCCCCTCGCCTTTCCTTCTTGCTGCAACAGTGACGCTGGGCGACTCCTCGATCGGAAAATCCCCGCGTCGAAGCGTCAAACTAAGTATCAAACCATGCCGAAAGCGTCGCGGATCCGCAGCGCAAGCCGTGACGCAAGCTTGAGCTCAGCGGTTCAATCCGCTCAAGAACTCGTCGGCGGCGGGTCGCCAGCGACCAGGAAAGTTTCGCAGCCTGTGCCCGTCCGTCGGGATCCCACGATAGTATTCGAACTTAGCCAATCCGCCCGCCGCTTGGAACGCGGCATGATTCGCCCGCACATGGTCCTCGCTATAGAAGCTGTCGGATTCTGCGTATAGCCAGAGCTGCGGAACCCTCGCTCCCGCGCCTGTGCCCGCTTGGATGAAGTAGGGCGTATTGAGGTGCTCCAATTCCTCACCGCCCATCCAACCGCCGACAAAGTTCACGACGCCGAGCACGTCTTCGGGTTTGCGTCCGGCATAGATCACAGAAAGAAAACCGCCCCGCGACTGACCAAGGAGGAGGATCGGTCCTTGCTGGACGAACGGCAGCGTTCGGCCAAACGAAATCGCGGCCTCAAGGTCCTCCATTGCTTCGTCGATACTTTGGCAGACGTCGATAATTTGCCCGGTGCGGCTCGTGCCATAGGTCGCCTCCCCATAAACTCCTTCCGACAGACCGCGCCCGCGCCGCATGGGAACGAGCACCGCGAAGCCCTTGTCGAGCAACCATCGCGCCTCACTAAAATACGAATAGCTGTCGAATCGCTCCCTGCCGATCGCCGATCCATGATTGAAAATTGCCAACGGCGCGGAACGGTTGCCTTTCGGGCGGTAGAGCCGTGCCTCGAGCTTGATCGGACTCATTCCACTGGCCGTGGTATTGGCGATGTACACGCGCTCGCCGGGAATCTGCCACGTGCTCACGATGTGTGGCGATGTGAGGCGCGACGCGTCCAAACGTGTGAAAAGGCCGGACGTGACTGACCCGGTCTTGCGCGTAAAGGTTCCGATCACGCGGTAGGGCTCGTCCATTTCATATGAGACTTCCGCGTATCCCAATGATAGGCGCAGACCGTTCTCTCCAATCGCAGCCTCGATCCGCTCCCAGTTTGCCCATACGGAGTATCTCGGCGAGTCGGCGTTCGCGAAGACCACCGCTGCCTCGCCACCGGGCGAGACGCTCTCGACGACCAGCACATGCCGCAGATCATCACCCCAAGTGCCGACCCATGCACCGTGGAACCGCGCAATACTCGACGGCACATCCGCCGGGGGCGGTTTCATCTCCAATTGGGTTGGCAACGGGACCAGGCTCTCGGGATCGAGCCCTGCCGGGTTGACTTGTACCAAGGCTTGCGAGGGGGTCATTGCCGGGATCACGATTACCACGTCCGGCCCAACCAGGGCTCGTGCCGACGCAGGACCAGTTGTTTGGTCGCTTGCACAAAATTGGGGCAGGGCTGGAGGGGGAAAACGGGCGACTCTGGAACTTGTGCGTTGTGGAACTCGACCCATAGCGCTGCTCATAGCAGGATTGCTATGAGCATGATGGGACGGCAGGAATCTCCGGAGGATCTGCGCGTTAATCTAGAGAAATGTTAGTTTTTGCCAACCACAGTGAACTCGGTTTCAGCGCCGGCTCGATCAGGCACCGGCGGCTGCGCAGGAAGCAAGAGCATGGATGGGCCACGGTTTGCTCGCCAGTTCGAGTCCGGGACGGCGAACCAGACCGATAGCGGCGATCTCCTGAGGCGTTCCACAACCGAACCCCAGGAAAACGATCTCGAGGAAATCAAGAGCACCGTTCTCGCCAAACTGGCGCTGGACCAGGGCAAGGATGCGTCTGTAGCGACGGAACGAGACTGGTTCGTCGCGGCCGCGCTGGCCATTCGCGACCGCATCGTCCATCGCTGGCTCGCGGTGGATCGCTCCAGCCATGCACAGGGTCGCAAGCGCGTCTACTATCTCTCGCTGGAGTTTCTCATCGGGCGCCTCTTTGCCGACGTGCTCTGCAATCTTGGTTGCACTGAGACCTTTCGGGCGGCTCTCGGGGATCTGGGTGTAGATCTCAACCGGTTGCGAGCCGCTGAGCCGGACGCAGCATTGGGGAATGGCGGACTTGGTCGGCTTGCCGCCTGTTTCATGGAGAGTATGGCGACCCTCGAAATTCCCGCCTACGGCTACGGCATTCGCTACGATCACGGACTGTTCCGGCAAGTCATCAGGGACGGCCGGCAGCAGGAGTATCCCGAAGAATGGCTGTCCTTCGGCAATCCGTGGGAATTCGCGCGGCCGGAAGTGATCCACGACATTCACTTCGGCGGTTGGGTCGAGACGACGGTTTCGCCCACGGGGCTCAAACGTTCGGTCTGGCACCCGGCCGAGACCATTGAGGCGGTCGCCTATGATATCCCGATCGTGGGATGGCGCGGCCGACACGTAAATCCCTTGCGCTTGTGGTCCGCGCGAGCCGTCGACCCGCTGCGCCTCGACGCGTTCAACATGGGTGACCACGTCGGCGCGTTGTCGGAGCAGACGCGCGCCGAAGCGATTTCCAAGATCCTCTACCCCAGCGATTCAACCCCAGCAGGCCAAGAGCTTCGCCTGCGCCAGGAATACTTCTTTGTTTCAGCCTCGCTATTGGATCTGGTGCAACGCCACCTGAAGACCGACGGAAATCTCTATCTCCTGCCCCTTCTCTGCGCGATCCAACTCAATGACACGCATCCGAGCATCGCAATTCCGGAGCTCATGCGTATCCTTGTCGACCTGCACGGCCTGCCGTGGGACGAGGCGTGGCGCATCACGGTCGGCACTTGTTCCTACACCAACCATACCCTTTTGCCGGAAGCGCTCGAAACCTGGCCAATCGATGTGTTCGGGCGCGTTCTCCCGCGGCATCTAGAGATCATCTATCGCATCAACACGGAGCATCTTGCGGCAGCAAAGCTAAAACATCCATCCGCTTCCGTCTCGCTCGAATCGATTTCATTGATCGACGAGCGCGATGGTCGAAAGTTGAGAATGGGCCACCTTGCATTTGTCGGCTCCCATCGCACCAACGGGGTCTCAGCGCTCCACACCAACCTGATGCGCCAGACCGTGTTCCGCGAGCTGCACGCGGTCTATCCCGATCGCATCGTCAACAAGACCAACGGAATTACATTCCGCCGCTGGCTGCTCCAAGCGAACCCCGATCTCACCAGGGTCCTTTGCGAAGTCTGCAGCGATGCCGTTCTGGATGATCCCACACAAATCAGTCGCCTGGCCGACCACGCCGACGACGCTGCGATTCAGGAGCGGGTCAGGGCGGCCAAGCGCGTCAACAAGGTTGCCCTGGCGCGGCTGATCGGCGAACGCCTTACCCTGCGTGTGAACCCGGACGCGCTGTTCGATGTGCAGATCAAACGCATCCATGAATACAAGCGCCAATTGCTGAATCTGCTTGAGACAGTCGCGCTCTACCACGCGATGAAGGCCGAGCCGACCCGCGACTGGGTACCGCGGGTTAAGATATTTGCTGGAAAGGCGGCAGCGAACTACGCGCAAGCAAAGTTGATCATCAAGCTCATCAACGATGTGGCCGAGGTGATCAATGGGGATCCAACCGTTCGCGATCTCCTGCGGGTCGTGTTCCTGCCCGATTACAACGTCAGTTTGGCAGAGCGGATTATTCCCGCAGCCGATCTATCCGAGCAGATTTCCACGGCTGGAATGGAAGCCTCCGGCACCGGCAACATGAAATTAGCTTTGAACGGTGCGCTCACGATCGGCACGCTCGATGGCGCAAATATCGAGATTCGCGATCACGTTGGCGCACAGAACATCTTCATCTTCGGCTTGCGGGCGGAGGAGGTCGAGGAGCGTCGGCGCGCAGGCCTGCAAGCAAATTCAGCGATTGCATCGTCTCCTGAACTCGCGCAGGCCATCGAGGCGATTGAGACCGGTGTTTTTTCGCCCGACGATACCGACCGGTTCGCCGCGCTTATGAGCGCGCTCCGGCATTCCGACTACTACATGGTGGCCGTGGATTTTGCTGCTTATTGGTCAACGCAAAGAAGCGTCGAAAGGCTGTGGCTGTCGACCTCTGATTGGACCCGCGCGAGTATCTTCAATATTGCACGAATGGCGTGGTTCTCCTCCGACCGCACCGTCGGTGAGTACGCCCACGACATTTGGAAAGTACCATTCGAACTTCCCTCCACTCGAGAGCTAGAACAACCGTCGTAGATCGAAGACGGAGCAACTGCGGCGATACATGCTGAGCGCCATCGAGAGGCGTGGGTTCTTTAGCGCCCATGAGCTCTTCCTGCACCGGGACACGAAGCGGCGGGGACGTTGGATCACGACGACGTCGGCAATGCAGATCAAGCCGCAAGGAGCCAAATCCATCGCACAGTCGGGGGCGGTCTCCACCGCGCTCGGCGGATTGATCGCCGTCGCTGCCGCGCTCGGCGTTGGACGCTTCGTCTACACGCCGATTCTGCCGGTGATGATCGAGGCGTTGGGGCTTAGCAGGTCGCAAGCTGGCCTGATCGCCTCGGCAAATTTCCTGGGCTACTTGATCGGTGCTTTCCTCGCGGCAATGCCGCACCTGAGCGGACCGCGGCGGCTGTGGTTGATTGGTTCGTTGGCGGCGAGCGTTGCCACCACCGCGGGCATGGGGCTGTCACAGTCACTTGCGGCTTTGCTTGTTCTACGGTTTGTCGGCGGCGCTGCGAGCGCCTTTGTGCTGATCTTCTCCTCGACCATAGTGCTGGAGCGCTTGGCGCAGCTCGGCCGCAACGAACTCTCGGCATTGCATTTTGCCGGTGTCGGCACTGGGATCGCGGTGTCCGCGGCGCTGGTGGCCGGATTGCTCGAGCTTGGTCAAGGCTGGCAATCGCTGTGGCTCGCGAGCGGCGCCCTCGCGTTCGTGGCGGCCGTCGCGGCGGCGGCGCTGCTGCCTATTTTGCCGAGCCCTGCGACGCAGACGGCTGGAACGGCGAGCACGGTTACCGATGCGAGGTTGCGCCGTCTTATTATGGCCTACGGCCTGTTCGGCTTCGGCTATATCATCACTGCCACGTTTCTCGTCGCGATCGTGCGAGCGACGCCGGCCATCCAGGCGCAAGAGCCGGTCATCTGGATTGTATTCGGAATCGCCGCCGTACCGTCGGTGGGATTTTGGACTCTGCTCGCGAGTCGTTTCGGGATCCAGGCAGCGTTTGCAATCGCCTGCATCGTTGAAGCGATGGGCGTGCTGGCAAGCGTCGTTTGGCCCAGCGTGCTCGGGGTTTTTCTTGCCGCCATCCTCGTTGGCGGGACGTTCATGGGACTGACAGCGCTCGGACTCATAGGAGCGCGCGCCCGCGCGGTTGGCGACCCGCGCCGCGTCCTCGCCCTGATGACCGGCGCCTTCGGTCTCGGCCAAATCGTCGGCCCGCTTTTCGCCGGCATCGCCTCGGATCGGCTCGGCAGCTTCACCGCACCCTCGATTGTCGCCGCGCTCGCGCTGGTCCTCGCTGCCTTGCTCGCCGCCACGTAACCTTCTGTTTGAGTGATCTAGGTCGGACGGCCGCGCTCAGTCCTTGTCCGGCGGGATGAAGCGCTGTTGCGCCTGGATGGCTGCGACGTTGTTGGGGCGCTCGAACGGCGCCGGCCGTGGGGCGCCCGCACGCCGCGGGCGCCCGATGGCGCGGAACCAATCCTCCAGACCCGCCGGCGCAATGAACCAGAGGAGGCGCATCTGGCCGGCGCCGGTGTTCGTCACCTTGTGCTGCAGTCCCCGGCCGATCAGGATCATGGTCTCGGGCACCACGTCGTAAAGCCTGCCTTCGACGTCCGCTTGCCCGCTGCCCTGATAGCAGAACAGCAGTTCGTGGCTGCGCTCATGGGCATGGCGGCGAATGTGGGCACCCGGCTCGAGTACCTGCAGCCCGGTCGAGAATGCATCATAGGGCGAATTGTAGGGGCTGATCTTGTTGATCACGTAACCGGTCGAAGGCAACGGCTGCCAGAACGACTCGCCGTCCTCCGGACCCAGCGCGATCACCACCCCTTTGGCGAAATCATCCACGACGGCCTCCTAGATCAGGATTGAGTTAGCCCAAGGCTTTTTGCGTCATGGCGGCGACGCGATTCGGTGCGCCTGCTCGCGCCCCCTGCAAGTGTTTCCTCGTCAGCTTGTCCGCCGCAGATGAACCGGCGGCATGTCGGCGGCAAGCTCTCCAGTTCCGTAAGTACCCATGAAACCTTCGATCGCGGCGTGCAACTCATCCCACGGGGCGTTGACGAAATTGTAGTTGCGCACGGCAAAGCCCGGGCCGACGAAAAATTTCTCATACGACGTGGCGCGGCTGGCGTGATCCGAACCCACGAGATCCCAGGCAAGTTTGAACAGCTTCATGCGGTCGGCGGCGGCGAAATCGCCGGCGGTCCAGAACGTCTCGAACAGCTCGCGCAGCTCGGGATCCTCGAGCACGTCGATGCTGGCAGGAAACTGAAATTGGCCGCCGCCCATCAGCTCGCGGATGATGTCCATCAGTTGGGAATGGTTCTCCATGGCCCAATGAATGGCGGCATACATGTAGCGCCGGTTGAAGATGACGAAGCCGTTGTCGAACGGTTGGCAGGCCTCGATCTGCCCGTCGATCATGGCGTTGTAGCCCGCCTCCATGGCAGCGAGCCGGCCGAGCGTGTCGCGCACCGCCGGGATGTCGCGGGCGCCGGTGAAGCGGGCGATCAGGCTGGCGACGCCGAGCATGAAGCGCAGCTTCGAGCCGAACCGCACGTTCGACTGGTGGTTGGAAATGACGTGCGCGGCCGTCTTGATATAGATGTCGCGCGAAAGGCCGGGGTTGTCGTGGACGATGACCTTTTCCCACGGCACTTTCACGTCCTTGAACACCAGCATGCAGTCGGACTCGTCGAAGCATCGCGTGAGCGGGCGGTCGAAGCGAGTCATGCCTAAGCGGTTGAACGGCTCGCGCGACCAGAGCGTCAGGCCGGGCAGATTGAGCGGGATGACGCAGGTGATGGATTCTTTGAGCTGGTCGGGGGCGAGCGGCATCACGTTTCCGATCAGCACCTCGTGCGCATAGGCGGCGCCGCTCGCCAGCATCTTCATTCCGTTGAGCGTGACGCCGCTGTCGTCTTCCGCGGTCACCCGCAGTGCCGGTTGCGGCAGCCCCTTAGCCAGATAGTAGTCCTTGTTACGCGCCCCTTGCGGCGGGACGATCGCGTAGGTTGCGAACAGGTCGTTTCGCCGGATGTGCCGGTAGATGGCCAACAGATTGTTGCGGCTGCCGCCGGGCTCGCTGTCGAACACCTCGGGCTTCATGGAAAGGCCGGTGAGATTGCCGGCGAACGCGTCGGGCGTGCGGCCCATCAGGCCGAAGCAGAAGTCGGCGATCTTGCGGTGGGCGCGGTTGCGGCGCCGCAGGTCCTCCTGCGAGCGCGGCTGCAAGTAGTACATGCTATAGCGCTCGCCCGCCTCCTCGAACGTCATGACGTCGCGCAGCGCCGGATCGGATTTCATGTCGAACAAGGCGGCGTAGGTGCGCGCGCCGTCGGCAAAGGCCGGGTGTGTCGTCTGGTCTTTGACGCGCTCCTTGCCGACATAGATGATCCGGCCGTCGCGGATGCTCTGCAAATATTCTTTTCCGGTCATGAGCATGGGACTGAATCGCTTGATCGACTTTCCGAACGGCGTTGGGCCGGCGCGAATGATAACGAGTTTCCGGCCGGCTCGAAACGGAAGTCGACCCTGAGCCGCGCGGGCCGTCATGCCGAACCGACCGCTGGAGCGCATGGCTAACCTTCACCACGCCGCCTCGCCCGGCGCGCTGAAACGCGCTAGACATGCGCGCGCTTAGGCAGGGAGAGTGGAATGAAGGTTCGACGCAAGAAGGTCGCGAAGAAGGTTGCGAGAGCGAAGAAGGCTGCGAGGACGAAGAAACCGGCGAAGGCAGCCGCGCCAAAGAGGCGCGCGAGCGCGCAAGGCACGGGCAAGCGCGCGGCGGCGCCAAGCCCGCGCGGCAACGGCGGACCGATCACGTGGAACTTCAAGCTCATCGCCCATCACCTGCTCGACGGCTTCGGCGGCATGGGCGAAGGCATGTCGATCCAGATCGCGCCGGACGGCCGCCGCATCCTCTGGCTCGCGCACGAAAGCGCGCCGAAGAACTTCACCGCCGTCGACGTGTCGGACCCGCGCAAGCCCAAGGTGGTGGTGCAGACCAATCTCCCGCAGGCGCACATGCGCTCGAATTCGCTCGAGACCTGCGGGAACATCATGGCGGTCGCGTACCAGACCCAGAAGACGGGCCTCACGCCCGCCGGCATGGAGCTGTTCGACATTTCGGTGCCGGAAAGACCGCGGTCGATCTCGTTCTTCGACTGCTCGGGCGCGACCTCGCGCGGCGTGCATCAGCTCTGGTTCTGCGACGGCGAATACGTGCATTGCGCGTCCGGCGCGCCGGACTTCACGCCCACGCATCCCAACGACGACCAGTTCTATCGCTGCATCGACGTGCGCAACCCGTCAAAGCCGGTCGAGATCGGCCGCTGGTGGATGCCGGGCACGCGTCAAGGCGACAACGTGCGGCCGCCGCCGCGGCACCCGCTCGACAAGGGGCACCGCGCCCACAACACCAACGTTTATCCCCAGCGCGGCGACCGCTGCTACCTCGCCTATATCGACGGCGGCATGTTCATCCTCGACATTTCCGACAAGGCGAACCCCAAGCGCATCTCGCAGTGGACCAATTCGCCGCCGTATACCGGATTCATGCACACCGTGATGCCGCTGTTCGACCGCGGGTTGATGCTGGTGACCGACGAATCCACCGAGAACAACGCCAAGGATTGGCCGAAGCTGATCTGGGTGCTCGACGCGCGCGAGGAATCGAACCTGGTTCCGATCGCCACCTGCCCGCTGCCGGATCATAAGGCGTTCGCCGCGAAGGGCCGCTTCGGCGCCCACAACATTCACGAGAACGTGCCGCTACCGACCGCGTGGCAATCCGATCAGATCGTGCTCGGCACCTTCTTCAACGGGGGGCTGCGCGCCTACGACATTTCCGATCCGTACCAGCCGCAGCAGGTCGGCGTGTTCGTGCCGCCGGCACCGCCAATGGCGCCCACCGGCACCATCCAGCTCAACGACGTGTTCGTCGACGAGCGCGAGATCGTCTACACGGTCGACCGCCACGTCGGGGGCCTCTATATCCTGGAGATGGATTTCTGAACTTCGCCCTCATGCTGAGGAGCTGTGCCTCAACCACGTTCACGCGCGGCCATGGCCCGTCGAAGACGGGCGTTAACGCCCTTCAGGACGCGCTATGGCGCGGCATCTCGAAGCGTGAGGGCCGTGGATGGCCTCATCCTTCGAGACGGCGGCTTCGCCGCCTCCGCAGGATGAGGCTTACGGCCTAGATGATGCTCGATCTCTTTCCCTCCCGCGAGGCCGGGCGCTTCGGGCGCAGGCTCAAGCGCGCGCGTGGCGCAAAAATTCCGGTGAGCGTGCTGACCGGCTTCCTCGGCGCCGGCAAGACCACGCTGCTGCGCCGCTTTCTCGGCACCCCCGAAGGCGAAGGCACCGCGGTCGTCATCAACGAGTTCGGCAGCGTCGGCATCGACGACGCGCTCCTACGCGCCTCGAGCGACGACGTCACGCTGCTCGGCAACGGCTGCCTGTGCTGCAATACGCGCTCCGACCTGCAGAACGCGCTGCGCAACCTCGTCGCCAAGCGCGCGCAGGGCACGCTGCCGCAATTCAGGCGCATCGTGATCGAGACCAGCGGGCTCGCCGACCCCGGCCCGATCCTGCAGACCTTCGCCACGGATCGGGCGCTGGGCTCCGAATTCCACGTCGAAGTGGTCCTCGCCGTCGTCGACGCCGCGGGCGGCCTCGATACCCTGGCGTGGTCGGCCGAGGCGAGAAAGCAGGTCATCCTCGCCGACCGGCTGGTCGTCACGAAGAGCGACCTCGCCAAGCCGCAAGCGGTGGAGAAACTTGCAAGGCGCCTTCGCGCGCTTAATCCGCGCGCAGCCGTTCACAGCGCGATCGACGGCGGTCTCGATCCGCGCTGTCTGCTCGAGAGCGATGCACATGCCGGCGCTGCGGCGCGCGCGGGTTTCGTCGCCGAAGCCGAGCACAGCGACGGCATCTTGAGTTTCGTTCTCAGCGCGGACGCGCCGCTCGCTTGGGACGCGTTTGCCCGCGCCATGGAGACGCTCATTGCCTTGCGCGGAGGCGATCTCTTGCGCGTGAAGGGCCTGCTCAACGTCGCCGGCTGCCGCGGACCGGTGGTGGTGCACGCGGTCCAGCACCTCGCCCATCCGCCGGTCGAGCTCGCGGCGTGGCCCGCAGAAGACCGCACGAGCCGCCTGGTGTTCATCACTCGCGGTATTCCCGAGCGCCAAGTGCGCGATCTCTTCGACTCGGTGCGCGCCTTGGCGGACGGCTCCGGAGTGACGCAATCAAGCTGACGTGGATTGCGGCTCCCGCACATGCTGCGGCACAGGCGGCCGTTGCAAGCGTTCCTCGCACTCGGCAAGCGCCCCGAATTGTTGTTCCAGGGACAAGTGCTGTTGGCGCGATTCGGGCGAGCGGCACATGCCGGCGAGGCGATGGTGTTCGGCGGCCATCGCCCGATATTCGGTTGCATCGATCATCGTGTCCTCCCACGCGATCCCGTTCCGCCGGCGGCGCCGGAGGAAACGGCGTGGGACGCTAGAACGGGTCCCGTCGGAATAAGTTTTGGAACGGAAAGTCTCGAACGCTTTGCGCTGGCGTTTCGAGCAGGGTCAGTCTGCGCCTTTACGGCCATAAAGTCGAGAGAGCCTTGTGCGCCTATGTGCAGAGGCGGACATCGCCGGGCTCGACCTCGCCGGGTTCAACCCGGGGGACAATTCGTCCAGCCTGTGCAACAAATCTCTAGCGCCAGAAAGTCGATGCCCGGCACAAGGCCGGGCATGACGAGTCAATGACTGACCGGAGTACTACTGCGCGGCGGCGTCGCGCCGCGGATCCCTGTCGACCGCCAGCGGGGCCTCATTGCCGAAGCGCACGCGATAGACCTGCAGGTTCTCCATCACCCGCTGCACGTAGTTGCGGGTCTCCATGAACGGGATGCGCTCGACCCAATCGACCGGATCGACCTTCGGGTCGCGCGGATCGCCGTACTTTGCGATCCACTCCTGCACCCGGCCGCGGCCGGCGTTGTAGGCGGCAAATGCCAGGACCGGATTGCCGCGGTAGTCCTGCAGCACCCCGGCGATCTCGGCGGCACCGACCTGCAGATTATACGGCGAGTCGCTGCGCAGACGCTTGAAGTCATAGGTGCAGGCAAAGCGCTTGCAGGTATCCCGTCCCGCTTCCGGCGTCACCTGCATCAGGCCCATCGCTTGTGCGTGTGACCAGTCGGACGGATCGAACGCGCTCTCCTGGCGAATGATGGCGTAGAGCATCGCGCTCTCGATGCTCGGGGCGATCGGCGTATAGCGCGGCACGCCGACGGTCGGGAACGCGTAGTAGTCGAGCGGCAGGCCGCGCGCCAGCGCACCCTTTCCCAGATGCAGCATCCCGCGCGCGTCCTCGTGCTGCTCCGCCAGTTCGCCGAGCGCCGAGAGCGTGCCCGGGTCGTTCTGCGTCTCGCCGATGCTGGCCATCAGCGCGATGACGAGCGGGCGTTCGTTGAGCGCGTAGAGAATCTGGACAGCGTGAACGAGCTCGAGCCGCTCCGCCTCCGCCTGCTTGTTCGGCTTCGCCGGCGGCGGCGCCAAGTCGAGCGCAGCAAGCCCCAGCCGTGCGCGCGCGAGTTGCCCGTAATAGGCAGCCGAGCCGCGGGCCGCGACCTCGTACTCTGCGCGCGCCTGCTGAGGCTGGTGCAGAGCTTCCGCCACGCGTCCCAGCCAGTAGTGCGAGCGCGCGTGCGAGGTCGGATGGCGGGTCACGTCCTGGATGCGCTTGAAGTGGGTTGCCGCCGTCTCCGGATCGTCGAGGAAGCGCAGCGCGATCCATCCCGCCATGAAATGGCGTTCGATGCGCGAGTTTTCCTTGGTTGGCTCGGCCCCCTCCGCGACCATGCGGTAGGCCGAGAGGGCGTCGCCGAGATCGAGCAGCTTGCGCGCCATGATCCGGCGCTCGACCCACCACTCCTCGCCATCATAGATCTGGGCGAGGTCGCAGGGCGCGGACAGCAACACCTGCGCGGCCTCGGCGATCTTGTCCTCGTGCCGCAGAAGGTGCGCGTGCAAGAACAGATAGCCGGCGTCTTGGCGTGCGTCCGCCGGCACGGCGTCGAGCAGTTTCCTGACATTGCCGGCCTTGCGGTTGAGCGCGATGTGCGCTTGCGCGATCGCGACGTCGCCGGCACCGAGCCGGCGCGCGGCCCGCATCGCCGCCTCGTTGTCGCCGGCGAACAGGCGCTTCTCCATGCGCGCCTTGTGATCGGCGCGGCTTAAGAACTCCGAGTAACGATCGAGCGCCTGCTTCTCGACCTCGGTCGAGAGCGGGTCGTAGCGCCACGCCTCGCGAATGAGCGCCTTGGCGGCTTCCTCGTCGCCCTGCGCGATGAGCGCGCGCGCCAGCACCAGCCGCCCCGTCCCCGTCTGGGGCGGAGAGTCTTTGAAGAAGCTCAACGCCTGCGCCGGCTTGATGTTCTCGACCCAAAGCATCGCCTCTGCGCGCTTGCGGAACATGCCGACGCTCGGCCAACCCGGGTTGGCGGCGATGAAGGCGAGATAGCGCTTGCTGTCGGCGCCGGGATGCTCGCTGCGCAAGATCATCCATTCGACCAGGTTGCGCGCAGCCGGATCGGAGATCGAGCCGGCGACTTCGGTAGCCTTGCTCGCGCTGCCGTGGCGCAGCGCCTCGAGCGCGCTCTTGACCCGCGCAATCTCTTCGGCGGAGGTCTGCGGCGCCGGCCCCTGCGCCAGCGGGATCTGCGGCACCGCGGACTTGTCCGGAGCCGATTTGTCCTTGGACTTGCCGGCTAGCTTCTTTCCGCTGGCTTTGGCGGATTTGCCGGCGGCTTTCGCCGTCTGCGTGCTTTTGACGCCGCGCGCGAATGCGGTGTCGGTGGCGAGAGTTACTGCGAGCAGGCTCGCGCCTGCGAGTGCAGCAACGAGTGCTGACCGATATCGTGTTTGCAAGGCTGATTGTCCCCAGAACCCCGGCGAATTGCTTCGCCCCAAATCTTACGACGTCGTACCCACCCCGACCCGGATTTCTCACTGGTAATGCAGCAATATTTGGGCGGAAAAGTGCCGCGATTGTCGCCAAAGCAGGAGTTCGTGGAACCAATTGGCATCAAGCTCAGACTCCGATTACCATTCGTCGATCGGCATCGCACGATTGCCGTCGATCCGTGCAGGGCGCCTCGGGATTCAGCGCGCCTTATTCAAGGAGACTCGCATGTCCGTAAACGTCACCGAGGCGCTGGCCGGTTTCGCGGCATCGCTGCAATACGAAGATGTTCCGCAGCGCGCTCGCGATCATTGCAAGAACCTCCTGCTCGATACGCTCGCCTGCGCGGTCGCCGGCCACCGCGGCGAGGAGACGCAACAGCTCGCCGCGCTCGCCGCGGCGCTGGGGCAATCGAACGAGACGAGCATCATCGGCGGCGAGGCGCTGTCGCTCGCCGGCGCCACCATTCTCAACGGCTATCTCGTCACCGCGGTCACGATGTGCGACGTGCACCGGCCCACGCTGACCCATGTCACGCCGGAAGTGATGCCGCCCGCCTTGGCCATCGCCGAGCGCGACGGCGCTTCCGGCCGCGACCTCCTGATCGCCATCGCCGCCGGATGCGAAGTCACGACGCGCGTCGGCATTGGGCTCGATTACCCCGTCTTCCGCGCCAAGGGCTGGCACGGCCCGGGCGTGCTCGGCCCGTTCGGGGCTGCCGCCGCGGTCGGCCGGCTGCGCCGCTTCGACTCCGAGACCATGGCCAAGGCGTTCGGGCTCGCCGGCAGCCAGGCGGCAGGCACCTTCGCGGCGTGGGGAACCCCGACCGTGAAGTTCCACCAGTGCCGCGGCGCGCTGTCGGGGCTGCTGGCGGCCCTGCTCGCCGAGCAGAAGTTCTTGGCGACGCGCGAGTTCCTCACCGCCGCCGATGGCGGTCTTTACAATGTTTACGCGAATGGCGGTCGCCCGGAGGCGGTCACGGCCGAACTCGGTCAGCGCTGGGAGCTCGAGCAGATCGCATTGCGGCTGTGGCCATCGGCTTCCTCCATCCAGGGCATGAACACTGCCCTGTTCGATCTCATCGAGCGGCACAAGATGGATCCGGCCAAGGTGAAGAAAGTTCGCATCGCGTTGAGCCCGCCAGCGTTCGATCTGCACGGCAAGCTCGCGCGCTACAACGGCAAGTTCGACGCGCTCATTTCCGGCCATTACACCGCGGCGGTGATCCTGCACGATCAACAGCTCACGCTCGAACAGTTCGAGCCCGCGCGCTACGACGATCCCGCCATGCGGCGCGCGGCGGCCGAACAGATCGAGATCCGCGCGGATGCGGCGCTCAGCGGCGTGGAGGCGATGATCGAGATCGAGACGGAGGGCGCCACGCTCAAGGCGCACTGCGTCGATCCGCGCGGCTCGCCGGCGAACCCGCTGTCGCGCGGCGAGATCGAGGGCAAGTTCCGCACCTATGCCGACGGCGTGCTCGCCCCTTCCGCCATTGCCGCGACCATCGACGCCGTCGGCGATCTCGAAAATCTGAGCTCGGTGCGAAAGCTCATGCAGGCGCTGCGCGCGCCCCCGCGGCGCGCGACGTTGGCCGCGGCCCGCGGGTGAGAAGGTCAGTCATAAGGATTTTCTGGGGCAATTAACGAGCGGCCGAGCGCGCGGCGGTTGTCCGTCGAAAAACCGGGAGGAGCGCGCATGCTGAGAATCACGCTACTTGCCGCGCTGACGAGCGCGGCGCTGCTTGCGCTCGCCGTTCCCGGCGCGGCGCAGACCGCGGACGATTATCCCAACCGTCCGATCCGCATCATCGTGCCGCAGGCGGCGGGCTCCGGCGTCGATCTGCAGGCGCGGGTGCTGGCGCAGAAGATGGGCGAGCTCTGGGGCCAGCAGGCGATCGTCGACAATCGTCCCGGCGCCAACGCCATCATCGGAATGGACGCCGGCGCCAAGGCCGCCCCCGACGGCTATACGCTCATCTACGCGCCGGTGAGCGCGGTGACCACCAACGCCTTCATCTACAAGAAGCTCCCCTACGACACCTTCCGCGACTTCGTGCCGATTACCCAGACCACCGCCAATCCGCTCGGCGCCATCGTCAATCCCGCCGCCGGCATCAAGTCGATCACGGATCTCGTCGCGCAGGCGAAGGCGCGCCCCGGCACGATCAACTACGGCTCGTTCGGCATCGGCAACATGACCCACCTCATGGGGGTGCTGCTCTCGCTCGCCGCCGACATCAAGATGACGCACGTGCCCTACCGGGGACAGACCCCGGCGATGACCGACGTGGTGGCGGGTCAGATTCCGCTCGCCTTCACCACCACGGCCGGGGTGGCGGACTTCGTGGAAACGGGAAAGCTCGATCTCATCGCCACGTTCGGCGAGACACGCGACGAGCAGTTTCCCAATACGCCGACGGTCGTGGAATCCGGGTATCCGAGCGTGATCGTGGTGGGCTGGAGCGGGCTCTTGGCGCCGGCCGGCGTGCCGCCGCAGATCGTCGAGCGAATTTACGCCGGCATGGCCAAGGCGCTAGCCATGCCCGACGTCAAGGACGCCATCGCGCGCCAGGGATCGAAGGCGATCAGCAGCCGCAGCCCGCAGGACTTCGCGCGCTACATCAAGTCGGAAGCGGAGAAATTCCACCCGGTCATTCAGGCCGCCGGCCTCGAAGGTTCGCAGTAGAAGGTATGTCCTCGATCGAAAAGACGCATCGCTTCGGCCTGCTGACTCCCTCCTCCAACACGGTGCAGGAGCCGGAGTTTTCCGCTGCCTTGCCGGCCGGCGTCTCACTGCATACCGCGCGCGTGGCCTACCGCGACATCACCCCGCAAGAGCAGATGCGCTGCGTGCGCGAGCTCGAGAGCGAGTGCCGCAAGCTCGCCGACGCCGAAGTCGACGTCGTCGTGTTCGCGGCCACCGCCCCGACCTTGGCCAACGGCAAGGGTTATGACCGCGAGCTGATCAAGCGCATGGAGGATGCCGCCGGCCGGCCGGCCACCACGGCGGCGACCGCCTTCGTCGACGCGCTGGCGCGGCTCGGCGTCACGCGCATCGCGATCGCCGCGCCGTGGAGCAAGACCATGGACGTGCCGATGGTGCGCTTCATGGAGGCGAGCGGCTTTACCGTGGTGCGCAGCGAAGTCGCCGGCTACGTGGCCGGCGTCGAGCTCGGCCGCGCCGGGGCGCAGGCCGCTTACGAGCTCGCCCGCCGCGCCGACCGACCGGATGCCGAGGCCGTCATCATGCCGGGCGGCAATTGGCCGGCCATGAGCGTGGTCGAGCGGCTCGAGCGCGAACTCGGCAAGCCCGTGCTCGCCAACAACGCGGTGAGTCTGTGGGCTGGCCTGCGCCTGCTCAACCGCGGCGAGCCCATCGCCGGCCACGGCTTGCTGCTGCGCGAGCATTTGGAGGGTTAGCGCCGGTACCCGGATGGGCGGAGCCGCCGGCATGGCGGCTTCGGTCACAGGCTTTTTTGCTTCAGTGATCAATATTGCACAGATTAGACCCTCCGTGTGGGCCCAACCTGAGATTCGTCAACTGGCGCGGTCTTCCCATGTTCCACATGGCGCCTTTGGCTGCAAATCTGTGGCCGAAGTGTTCGTCGCGCGGTTCGATGAGCGGCGATATTCCAAAATCTGCAAGAGGTCCGTTATGCGCGATAGTCAACCGTTTATCGAAAACAGTGATGGCGGAACGCTTGCGCAGGCGATCATCGACACCGTCCGGGAACCTCTTCTCGTACTCGACAAGGACCTTCGCGTACTCGCTGCGAGCCGCTCATTCTATCGGACGTTCAAGGTTGCACCGAGCATCACTCAAGGTCAGCTCATTTATGAGTTGGGCGACGGACAATGGGATATTCCCGAACTCAGGTTACTGCTGGAAAGGATCGTTCCGGAGCACGGCGTGATGGACGACTACGAAGTTGAACGTCACTTTCCCGAGCTTGGGAAGCGCACGATGCTACTGAATGCCCGCAAGGTATTCTACGAAGGCAATTTCCATACGACCCTTCTATTGGGCATTGAAGATGTCACCACGCGACGCGCGCTAGAGCGCGAAAGGGAGGACCTGTTGCGGAAGCTGCAGGCGCTCTTGCGAGAGAAGGATGTGCTGCTTGAAGAATTGGAGCACCGGGTCGGAAATAGCCTGCAAATTATTGCCGCCATCATTCTGATGAAGTCACGGATGGTGACCTCGGAGGAGACCCGAGTCCAACTGCAGGACGCACACAAACGTGTCATGTCGGTGGCTGCCGTTCAAAAACACCTCCATGCCACCGGAGCCGCCGGCCCCGTCGAAATGGCGCCTTACCTGACGCAATTGTGCGAAAGCCTCAGAACATCGATGATAGGCGATTACCGCCCGACGACGCTGAAAGTGACCAGCGATGCAGGTACTGTGACCTCGCGTGAGGCCGTAAGTCTCGGCTTGATCGTCACAGAACTCATTCTGAATGCGCTCAAGCACGCCTTCACCGACGACGGAACCGATCGTCAGATAGCTGTCGGTTTCGCCGTCGCTGGAACGAATTGGAAGCTTTCGGTTGCGGACAACGGGATTGGCGCACCGGTTGGTGTCTTTGCGCAGGCAAAATCTGGCCTGGGCACCAGCATCGTCAACGCGCTCGCCCAACAGCTCGAGGCCCGGGTTGACGTGGTGAGCGGCCCCCAGGGAACCTCGGTATTGGTTACCCACGCCACTTTTGCGAAGCTGCCAGATGAGACGCCCCAGGTAGAGAGCCGCTTTAGGCCGACGTCAATTCGCGCCCATGCCTGACTACCGTCTCGGGACTGTATGGCTTCTGCTCAAACCGAAGCCGGCGGGTAGTTTCTTCGGCTCAGGCAGCTGCTTTGTGGGCCACCAGAATGAAAATCGTCATTCCCGATGACTACCAGAACATGGTGGATCGGCTCGAATGCTTTGCGCTGATCCGCCGGCACGATGTCGTGCGCCATCGCGCGCCGGCGCGCGATGCGGGCGAGCTCGCCGAGCGCCTTCGCGACGCCGACGTCGTCGTCGCCATTCGCGAGCGCGTGGAATTTTCCCGCGCGCTGCTCGAGCGATTGCCGCGGCTCAAGCTGATCGCGCTCGTCGGCCGCAACGCGAGGACGATCGATTTTTCCGCCTGCACCGAGCTCGGCATCGCGGTCGCGACCGGCCTGAGCAATTCACCGGTGGCGCCGGCCGAGCTTGCGCTCGCCTTGATGCTGGCGTCACGCCGCAACGTGGCCTTCGAGGCCGAGCGCATGCGGCGCGGCGAATGGCCCTCCACCTTGTCGCATCGGCTACGCGGATCGACGCTGGGCATTCTCGGTCTCGGCGCCATCGGCGAGCTGGTGGCGCAAGGCGGCCGCGGGCTGGGAATGGAGGTTCTGGTCTGGGGCCGCAAATCTTCGCTGGAGAAAACCGCCGCCGCGGGCTACGCGCGCGCCGCCAGCAAAGCGGCGCTGTTCGAGCGCTCCGACGTGCTCTCGCTGCACGTGCGGCTCACGCCCGAGACGCGCGGCATCGTCGGCGCCGACGATCTCGACCGCATGAAATCGACGGCGCTCATCGTCAACACCGCGCGGGCCGAGCTCATCGCGCCGGGAGCCTTGCTCGGCGCACTGCGCAAGGGCCGGCCCGGCTACGCCGCCGTCGACGTGTACGAGGACGAGCCGGTCCTCGACCATCCGTTCCTGTCGATGCCCAACGTTCTCTGCACGCCGCATCTCGGCTGGGCGGAATGGGAAAATTTCGAGCTCTATTTCCGCGAGGCGTTCGAGCAGATCGTCGCCTATGAGCGAGGGCTCCCGCTGCGGCTCGCCAATCCGCAAGTGCGCGTGCGCCCTGCCTAGAGCCGCCCGGAGTAAGCGAAGCGCGCTTGCTAAATTCAGTCGATCAGCGAGTCATGCGCGGGCTTGGCCCGCGCATCCATCTTCTTCGCAAGAAGTTCTTTACAAACGCGGATGGATTGCCGGGTCAAGCCCGGCAATGACGCTCTAGTTTAGTCTAGATTAGCCTTCCGGCAGTGGAATGAACTCGGTCTCGTTCGGCACCGGGGCGAAACGCCCCATCTTCCAATCCTCTTTCGCCTGCTCGATGCGCTCTTGGCGCGAGGACACGAAATTCCACCAGATGTAGCGCGGGCCCTCCAAGGCGGCGCCGCCGAGGAGCATGAGCCGCGCGTGCCGCAATGCCCGCACCGTGATGCGGTCGCCGGGCCGGAAGATCAAAAGCCGCGGCGCTTCGAATGTGTCGCCGGCGATGTCGACTTCGCCTTCGGCCACATAGATTGCGCGCTCTTCCTGATCCGGATCGAGCGGCGCACTCGCGCCCGGCGCGAGCACGACCTCGGCATAAAGCCATTCCGAAAGCATTCCGACCGGCGATTTCATGCCGAAGGCGGCGCCGGCGATGACGCGCGCCCATACGCGGCCGTCCTCGGTCACGGGCAGGCTGTCGGCATCGAAATGCTGAAACGAGGGCTCCGTCTCCTCGTGCGCGCGCGGCAACGCGATCCAGCTTTGAATGCCGAACATGCCCTCGCTGCCCCGCCGCGCGGCGGCCGGGCTGCGCTCGGAGTGGGCGATGCCGCGCCCCGCGGTCATGAGGTTCATCGCGCCGGGTGTGATCTCCAGTGCATTGCCCTCGCTGTCGCGGTGCATGACGCGGCCGTCGAATAGATAAGTGACGGTGGCGAGCCCGATATGCGGGTGCGGCCGCACGTCGAGCCCCTGCCCGGCGATGAACTGAACCGGCCCCATCTGGTCGAAGAAGATGAAGGGACCGACCAACTGCCGCTTGCCGTGCGGCAGCGCGCGGCGCACGGAGAAGCCGTCGCCCAGATCGCGCACGCGCGGAACGATGACGAGCTCGAGCGCATCGCAGGCGCGCTTGTCGCCGAGCACTGGGTCGGTTGAGGGCATCCAGCTCATGGCAATCCTCCCTTCTTCGTCAGCGCGCGTGCGTCGCGCCGGGGTTCGTCGCGAGCAGTTAACCCCGATGCCGGTCGGGGGTCACCGCCCTGCGGAGAAACAGGTGATGGTTGCGCTCATATTCGGCTGCTGGCGCTCACCGTTTCTTGATGAACGTGCCGTTGTTCAACTCGGTGAAGGCCTGCCGCAGCTCGGCCTGGGTGTTCATCACGATCGGGCCGTACCACGCTACCGGCTCCTCGATCGGCTTGCCCGAGACCAAGAGGAACCGGATGCCCTCCTCGCCGGCCTCGACCGTCACCTCGTCGCCGCGATCGAACACCACCAGCGAACGATTTCCCGTTCGCTCGCGGATCAGCGTTTCGCTCGCGCCCGCTGCGCGTTCCGTCAGCACGCCGAACGGCGCCGACGCCGAGCTGAACGTTCCGGAGCCTTCGAACACATAGGCAAAGGCGTGCCGCTCGGTCTCGACCGGCAGGACTTTGCGCCGCAGCGGCGGCACCCAGACATCGAGATAGCGCGGATCGGCGGCGACGCCCTCGACCGGACCGCGCCGCCCCCAGAACTCGCCACAGACGACGCGCACGCGCGTGCCGTCGTCGTCGACGATTTCCGGGATCTCGGCAGCCTTGATGTCCTGGTAGCGGGGCGCCGTCATCTTCAGCGTAGACGGCAGGTTCGCCCACACCTGGAAGCCGTGCATTCGCCCTTTGGCGTCGCCCTGCGGCATCTCCTGGTGCAGGATCCCGCTCCCGGCAGTCATCCACTGCACGTCCCCGGCGCCCAGGGTGCCGCGGTTTCCCAGACTGTCGCCGTGATCGACGCTGCCCGCCAGCACATAGGTGATGGTCTCGATGCCCCGGTGCGGATGCCAGGGAAATCCCGCGCGATAGTCGTCGGGGCGGTCGTTGCGGAAGTCGTCGAGCAGCAGAAAGGGATCGAACTCGCCCGTGTCGCCGAAGCCGAAGGCGCGGCGCAGCTTCACCCCTGCGCCCTCGATCGCCGGCTTGGACTGAACGATTCTTTTGACGGGTCGAATTGACATGGCACTCTCCTTCACGCGCGGCCGTGGTCGTTTACGACGTGAGCCTACGCGGCGGCGGAAACCGCTGGCTGTTCGCGCGCCGCCTTCAGCGCATTGGTCCACCAAACGAGTTGGTCGAGCATATCGGTGGCGTTCTGAGGCAGATAGGAAAGCTCCGCGACGTCCTTTCCGCCCTTCCAAACCGCCATGAAGTCGGCGCCCTGAATATGTACACCGGTCCGGATCGGCGCCATCTGCAGCTCTATTGCAATGAGCCGCAGCTGTTCGATGGCGCGCGCCGCACCGAGGGAGCCGTAACCGACAAAGGCGGCCGGCTTCTTGTTCCATTCTGGGTAGGCGTAATCCAGCGCGTTCTTCAGCGCCGCCGGAACGCCCCGGTTATATTCCGCGCTGACAAAAATGTAGCCGTCGAACTCGGCGACTTTCTTCTGCCAGCGCCGGGCGACCTCGTTCTCGGACGGAACCCAGGCATTGGAAGCCACTTCGTCGAAGAAGGGCATTGGATATTCGCGCAGATCGAGGAGCTCGACGGCCATGTCCTCTCGCTGCGAGGCAATGTCTGCAATCCACCGCGCGGGTTTATGTCCGAAGCGGGCGGCGCGCGTGGTGCCGACGATGACGGCGATCTTGACCTTAGCCATGGCGGCCCTATCCTGGTTATGGTTTGATACCAAGGCTACATAGATGCCCATGCGGCGAAGGCAAGAAGGCACATCGCTGATACCGAGTAACCTGCACCAGCCCGAGGATTGCCGCGCGGTGAGCGAGGTGCTCTCGCGGGTCGGCGACAAGTGGACGGTGCTGGTCGTCGGCACGCTGGGCGACGGGCCCAAGCGCTTCAACGAGCTGCGCCGCGCGCTCGGCAGCATTTCGCAGCGAATGCTGACCTTGACGCTGCGGGCGCTCGAGCGCGACGGGCTGGTGACGCGCACCGTCTTCCCGACCATTCCGCCGCGCGTTGACTACGAACTGACGCGGCTTGGACATTCATTGCTGGAGCCGGTGAGCAGTCTCAGCCTGTGGGCGCGACAGAACCGCTCGGCGATCGAAACCGCCCGGCGGCAGTTCGATTCCGCTGAGCACCGCTGAGACAGCGATCGCGGCGGCGAGTAGCGAGGGCCGTTACTGTGCCTCGCGCAGGTCAGGCCGCGCTGCGAGGCGCGCCGTGTTGAGCCGATGGATGAGAAAGCAGATCACCGCCCCGACGGCGAACGGAAGCGCCGCCCACATATAGAGCGTCTGCACCGGCAGGCCGACGAAGACCGCTCCGACCAGCGGGCCGACGATTGAGCCGATCCGCCCGATCCCCAACTGCCATCCGGAACCATTTGCACGCAACGAGGTCGGATAGATCATCGCCCCGACCACATTGATGCCCGACTGGATGCCGAGCACCAGGAAACCGGCGAAGAACGTCGCCGTCAGCAGCGCCGCTTGCGAAGTCAGACCGGCAAAGCCGATCGCGCCGACCACCGGCACCGCGACAATGAACATGATGGAGATGGCGAAGAAGCGGTGCCGTTGCAGCAAGCCGCACAGCGTCAGCGCGCCGACGGTTCCACCGACCTGAAGCACGGCGCCGGCGAGCGCGCCCGTCGCAGGCGGCAGCTTGGCGGCCGTGAGCAGCGTCGGTGTCCAGCTCAGCAGAAAGAAATACCCCATCAGATTGAGGGCGAACAGGAGCCAGAGCAGCGGCGTGATCACGGCCAATCCTTCGCGAAACAAATAGACCGGATTGAAACCCGGAAATTGCTTCTCGTCTTCGATCACGAAGCGGGCATTCGCGGGCACCTTGAAACCGGGACGGATGGCGGCGATGAGCGCTTCCATCCGGCTGCGCTGACTCTCGTGCAGCGCCATGTATTTGATCGATTCCGGCAGACCGAATATCGCGGCAAGCCCAATGACGATCGGCACGATGCCGCCGATTAGAAATAGGATTTGCCAACCGTATGTCGGCACGAAAGCCGCCGCCACAAAGCCGGGAATGGCGCCGCCGATCGGAACGCAGCCGACCGCAATGATCGCCAGCGTCGCCCGCAGATGACGTGGCGCGGATTCGGCGTTGACGGCAACCACGTTGGGAATGACCCCGCCGATACCGAGCCCGGCCAACAGCCGCAGCCAGAACATCTGCTCGAGATTGGTCGCATAGGCGGCGGCAAGGGTGAACGCCCCGAACCACAGGTTGGAACCGATCAACGCGGCCTTGCGGCCATAGCGGTCGCCCACCCATCCGAAAATCGCCGAGCCGAAGAGAATGCCGACGAGGCTTGCGCTGAACACCGGCCCGAGCGAGCCCGGCGCTACGCCCCAAGCCCTGACCAGGTGGGGCGCGGCAAAAGCGATCGCCGCGATATCATAGCCATCGATCAAAACGATGAAGAACGACCAGATCAGCAGCTTGATTTGGAATGAACTTAGCCCGCGCTCGTCGAGCAGGCGGGAGACTTGAACCTCCGGTTGGTTCGCCATCGTTCCCCCCAATGCGCAATTTTGATTGCGACCACTCTAGCCGGTGCCTGTTCAGTCGCAAGCCGCGGAAAATAAGAGGCCCGTCATTGGAGACATATCGCGGCAGGACCTACCCGCCGGCCAATCGCCGAGTCCAACGCATCCCGGGAGCACCCGTGTCGAGCGGCGAAAAAAGAGCCCCGCCGGAGCGGGGCTGAAAAAAGTAGGAGCGAGCATCGCTCATTTTTTACACGCCGCTTGGTACCCGTACCCGCGCAAGGGGTCGGTGTGTGTGACGCACATGTTGCCGCGGCGGTTCGGGCCTGGAGCGCCATGCCATTCCCACGGCTGGTTTCCTGCAGCGGACCTCGCGACGTCATAGGGCGGCGGACCGGAGCCAGGGGTATAGACGACCCCCCCGTTAGGAGGGCTGCCTCTATAAGGGCTCCCTCGGCGCGCATAGCGACGGGCTCTTCGCTGTTGGGCATAAGCTTGGGTAGGAGCCATCTGTGCGGGGGCATAGGCTTGCGACGGCGGCGAGGCTGGAGACATTTGTTGGGCATTCGCCTCCACCACCCAGGCCGCCGGAACTAAAACGGCCACGCTTGCAATGGCGATCAGAGCGCGTTTCATCGTCTTCCTCCCTTTTTTGGTCGATGAATAACTATGGCAAACGCGTAATGCCCGCGTAAAGGCGAATGTTCCTACAATGCTCTTTTTCTGATCGCCGTCCACGGGCCGGCTCACTCAAGGGAACGCCAGGCCCATGACAAATCCATCAACCCTCCCCTTTTACCTCTCGCTGCCTCTTGCGCTGCACAGCGTTCACCGGCGTCCTTCATTATTGAGCAGGCCGGGCGAGCGGTCACACTGATGGGGGCGCCTTACTTGCAAAGTTCAATGAAAGCGCGACCCGTCCGCAGAGCCCCCTGGAGCATGGGGTAGCAGCCCTTCATCATCGCCGACTGGCTTGCCGCCTCGAAACGTTCGCGAACGAGTTGGCTCTTGAAGGATATCTTACCCTGCCGCTTCAGCAGGCCGATAACCGGCCAATCGTCCGGGCCGATGGTCCCTGTTTCTGCGTCCCCGTTGCCATAGGTATAGGAGACACCGAGGCGACCATTGCAGGGAATAATGGTCGCCATCACGGCTTCCCTGCGTGCGTGCAGGCAGTTGGGCGTCATGTCGTGCATTCCTTCTCGCAGGGATTGGGCAGCGTCAGGGGCTAACGCTTTCCCACCCTCAACGTTCCGCATCCCTGCCCGCGGCGCCCCCCTTTTGGGCAAACGCCATCATGGGCGCTTTCGCGGCTCGCTGCGCCGGGACAGGATCACGCAAAGACGAGCGGCCCGCGGTATGGTCATACGCGACACCGGCGCCATCTGAGGCACATCGGCGTTGACGCGGAAGCCCCGATCGAATGCAGTGGTGGGTCGAAGGCAACCGAAGACATGGATACCCGCACGGTTGAGATAGGAAAGGCGCGGGCTGAAGGCTGGAGCGGCTACCGCCCGCCCGGAAGGGGGATCCCAAGATGTCAAGATTAGGCGTTTTTGCCGCGCTCGCGGTGTGCTTTGTCGCCGGATATTTCGTCGCCGGTTTGTGGTCGAATGGACGCGATACGAGCCCGCTGGCGCAAATCTGCGCCCGCGTCGATTACGTGAGCAGCTTGCAAGAGAATCTCAAAGACGACGCAAGTGAGGAGATGCGAACCGAGCTTAACACGTTAGTCGAACAGTGTCGCACGGCCCTGCGAGATCGCGCTGAAGAAAACGACTGAGCCCAAAGTTTGCCATCGCAACGCTGCCGGCCAGCCCTGCCGTCGGTTACGGAGCATCCCTGGCAATCATTTTTGCACGGCCGTGACGAGCTCGTCTGCGAGCAAGTTCACGATATGCTCGGGAACGATGATCCCGACCAGCCGCCAGCGCCACTGCAAAAGTCGGAACTGGAGACGAAAGCGTCGCTGCCGCGGCAAGCCCGCCGGCGCCGCGACTTCGAACCGGCCGAAGCCATACTCGGAATTCGCAAAAACCCGCCAGACGGTTCCGATCGTGTCGGTCGTTATTCCAACCGTGCCTGGCGGTGCAGGCAGTACAGGTGTGGGCCAACCAGCGCTGAGCAGCTGCGACACCGCTTCGGGTGAGATCAGCCTTTCCACGACCGGATTGGCGATCGCAGCGGCGGCCATGTTTCGTCGCAACGGACCGATCTGAATCCGGGCGCGACGCAGGTAGGCGTCGACAACTTGATTGCTGAGCGAGACGCGTACCGCATCGAAATACACACCATTCGTAACCGCACCCGCGTCGCGGGTTTCAACGGCGCGAATGAGCACAAACAGATCGTAGATCGGCCATGCAAGGTAGCCGATCCAGACAAGAGCAAGAACAGTGACGACCCGGATCGTGTGTCGCATGAATGACCAGCGGCGATTTACCGGTCATGTCTTAAACCAGGATTGAATTAGCTCAACCCTTCTTGCGTCCATGGCCCGGCATAGCGCATCGGAAGACGCGCGTGAACGCGCTTATGCCCGGCCATCCACCTCTTTGCTCTTGCAATAAAGGGACGTGGATGCCCGCGCCAAGCGCGCCACTTTGTGCGTTGTTAGAACTGGTATCAATCGAGCTGAATGTTGGCGGTGCCGATGACCTCGGCCCATTTTGCTGTTTCCTTGCGCATGTAGTCGGCCATCTCTTCGGGTGAACTCTGCAATAGCTCGGCACCAGCATCGCTCACCTTCTGACGCACGACTTGGTCCGCCACGGCCGCCGCGTAAGTATCGCGCAGCTTGACGATGACGGCGTCGGGCGTCTTCGCCGGGACCACGAAGCCCTGCCACGGCCAAGCCTCAAAGCCGGCGAGCCCCGGTACGGCCGCGACCGGCGGGACGCCGGGGAGTTCCGGCCGCGGGGTGAGCGCGGCAACCCCCAGCGCTTTCAGGCTGCCGGCCGCGATATGCGAGCGCGCGGTCGCGTAGTCGACGAACATCATGTGCACGTCGCCGCCGAGCAGGCCCTGAACCGCAGGGCCCGCGCCGCGGTATGGCACCTCGTTGAGCTTGATGCCGGCCGCCTGCTGGAACAGCACGGCAGCAAGATGAAACGGATTACCCACGCCGGCGTGGGCGATGTCGATTTTCCCGGGTTGGCTCTTGGCCTGCTCGATCAGCTCGGCCACGGAATTCGCTTTGAGCTTTGCCGGATTGGTGACCAGCACGGTCAGGAACCGGGCGGTGAGCGTCACCGGCGCAAAATCCTTGGCCGGGTCGAAAGGAAGCTTCTTGTAGAGGCTGGGATTGGCCGCATAAGTCGCGACATCGCCGAGCAGCACGGTATAGCCGTCGGGCGGCGCCTTGGCGACGAAATCGGCGCCGAGATTGGTCGCCGCGCCCGGCTTGTTCTCGACCACGATCGGCTGGCCGACAAGTTCGGACATCTTCTGTCCGACGAGCCGCGCGAAGAAATCAGTCCCGCCGCCTGCGGGATAAGGGACGATCAAATGGATCGGCCGGGCTGGATAGTTCTGTGCGGCGGCGTTTTCGACCACGATCACCGCGCTGAGCGCGAGGATCGCGGTCAGTAGCGCCGTTCGAGATGACATCTGACGCTCCTTGTTGCAGGGAGGCTGCGAGCAGCATTCGCGGGTGATTAGGGGTGGCGGCGCGCGGCTCACGGCCGCTGGCGTTTCGGGTCGAAGTGCTTGCGCAGGCCCTTCCAGCAGTCGGCGTAGTCATCTTGCCTCTCCTTGAGGCCAGCGGCGTATTTCGTTAGGCGCTGCGGGAAGCGCGTCTCGAACATGAAGGCCATGGTATCGGCGAGCTTAACCGGCTTGAGCTCGCTGTTGCTCGCGTGTTCGAAAGCGTCTGCATCCGGTCCGTGCGGCAGCATGCAATTGTGCAGTGAGATGCCGCCGGGCACGAAGCCCTGCGGCTTGGCGTCGTAGACCCCGTAGATCAGGCCCATGAATTCCGACATCAGGTTGCGGTGATACCATGGCGGCCGGAACGTATTCTCGGCCACTTGCCAGCGCTCCGGGAAGATAACGAAGTCGACATTGGCGGTGCCGGGAGTTTCCGACGGCGCGGTCATGACGGTGAAGATCGACGGATCGGGGTGATCAAACAGCAACGCGCCAACCGGGGAGAAGCGCCGCAGATCATATTTGTACGGCGCGTAATTGCCGTGCCACGCGACCACGTCGAGCGGCGACTGGTCGATCTCGGTCGCGTAGAGCTCGCCGCCCCATTTGACCACCAGCGTCGAGGCTTCCTCCTTGTCCTCGTAGGCCGCGACCGGGGTGAGAAAATCGCGCGGATTGGCGAGACAATTTGCGCCGATCGGCCCGCGATGAGGCAGCGTGAACGCGCCGCCGTAGTTTTCGCAGACATAGGCGCGCGCCGGCCCGTTGACGAGCTCGACCCTGAAGATCATGCCGCGCTGAATCACGCAGATTTCGCCGGGCTCGATCTCAATCACGCCGAACTCGGTGCGGAAGCGAAGCTTGTTCTGCTGCGCGACCACGAGGAGCTCGCCGTCGGCGTCGAAGAAATACTCGTTGCCCATGGATGCGGTCACGAGCAGCACATGCGCCGCCATGCCGGCGCGCGTCTCGGCATCGCCCGCCGTCGTCATGGTGCGAAGCCCCTCGACGAAAGTGAGCTTCTCGTCGGGAATCGGGATCGATCCCCAACGCACTTGACCGATCGGCAGATCGCTTTCTTCGCGCGCCGCTGGCGCAGTGCGGATGAGCCCTGTGTCGATTTTCCGGTAACGCTCCGAATGTTTCACCGTGGGACGGATGCGGTAAAGCCAGGAGCGCTGATTCGCCTCCTGCGGCGCGGTGAACGCCGAGCCGGACAATTGCTCGGCATAGAGGCCGAATTTGACCTGTTGCGGCGAATTGCGCCCGATCGGCAACGCGCCCGCAAGCGCCTCGGTTTCGAAGGAGTTGCCGAAGCCGGACATGTAGCCGGGGACGAGACCAGGAGCGCCTGCCCTCGAGTCAAACCGCGACTGATCCTGAATGTTCATGGCCAATCCTCCCTCGCTGGGACGCCGCATTTGTAGCGCGAATTCAATGTGGCGCGAAATGCGGGAAAACCGCCGATGTCGCTTCGCTCCATGCGGGCCACTCGCAGCAAATTTCCAATCTCGGGGAACTCGTGCTGGCTGCTCCAAGTTGCAGGACCGTACGCGCGACGGGAATCTTATGTCCTCTGCCGCTCAATCCGCTTCGCCCGTGGCCTCTCGCGAGAGGGCAGAGGGCGGCGCCATTACGACCGATATTCCCGCGCGTCTCGATCGGCTTCCTTGGAGTCGTTTCCACCTGCTGGTGGTGGTGGCGCTCGGGGTAACCTGGATTCTCGATGGCCTTGAAGTCACCATCGTCGGGGCAATCGCCCCGGTGCTTCAGAACGCGCAAACGCTGGGGCTCTCTGCCGGGGATATCGGTGCGGCCGGCTCCGCCTATTTGATCGGCGCGGTTGTCGGCGCGCTGCTGTTCGGCTGGCTCACCGATCGTTTCGGCCGGCGGCTCGTTTTCTACGTCACGTTGATCGTCTATCTCCTCGGCGTCCTGTTGACCGCGACCTCCTGGAGCTTCTGGAGCTTCGCATTGTTCCGCGCGATCACCGGGTTCGGTATCGGTGGCGAATACGCGGCTATCAACTCGGCGATCGACGAGCTCATTCCGGCGCGATATCGCGGGCGCGTCGATCTCATCGTCAACGGCAGCTTCTGGCTGGGTGCAGCGGCGGGAGCCGGAGCTTCGCTGCTGTTTCTCGATCCGAATTTGGTTGCGCCCAACCTCGGCTGGCGGCTCGGCTTCGCCGTCGGCGGAATCCTCGGGCTCGGCATCCTGCTGCTGCGCCATTACGTACCGGAAAGCCCGCGCTGGCTCGTCACCCACGGCTGGACCCGCAAAGCCGATGCGACCATCGCCGACATCGAGCAGCGCGTGCGCTCCGACACCGGCGCCGACCTCGAGCCACCACATGACCGGCTGCGCGTACACCCGCGCAAGAGCTTCGGGTTCGGGCTTATCGCACGCACAATGTTCGGCAAATATCGCAGCCGCAGTCTGGTTGTGCTGGCCTTGATGGTGGCGCAAGCCTTTTTGTTCAACGCAGTGTTCTTCTCTTATGGCCTGGTCTTGAGCAAATTCCACGGCGTTCCCGAGGAGCGGACGGGCCTCTACCTCGTGACGCTGGCGCTGAGCAATTTCTTGGGCCCGCTGCTGCTGGGGCCGCTGTTCGACACCATCGGCCGGCGTGTCATGATCGCCGGCACCTACGCCGCCGGCGGCGTCCTGCTGATTGCGACGGCGATCGTCTTCGGCCTTGATGGCTTCACCGCCTGGACGCAGACATTTGCGTGGATGCTGGTCTTTTTCTTCGCCTCGGCGGCTGCGAGCTCCGCCTATCTGACCGCCAGCGAGGTGTTTCCACTGGAGACGCGCGCGCTTGCGATCGCCGTCTTCTTTGCCGTCGGCACGGCGATCGGCGGTACTTTGGCGCCCGCGCTGTTCGGCTATCTCATCGAAACCGGCTCACTCTGGGCGCTTGCCGCGGGATACATATTCGCCGCATCGCTGATGCTTGCTGCCGCCATTGCCGAGGCCGGATTCGGTATCGACGCCGAAATGCGCTCGCTCGAAAGCATCGCCGATCCGCTGTCGAGCGAGTAGCCTTGTTGCGATGAACGGCGAACACGCCGAAGCTGCGATCTGCATGACCGCCGATCGCCGATTCCGCCGCTATCCGGACGGATGTATCTTCGCCCGCGGTGGATCGGGCTGCCGCGCGCGCGCTTAACGGCGAGCGGCGCGTCAGCGCGGCCGCCGAGGCGTGAAACCGTTACCTGCTGGAGCGCGCCCGATGAAAGTAGCGATCCTCGACGACTATCAGGATGTCGCGCTGCGGCTGGCCGACTGGTCTGCCGTCAGGCGGCGCGCGGAGATCACGGTATTCAACGATCACCTCGCCGATCCCGCCGCGGTCGTCGATCGGCTGCGTCCTTTCGACGTGGTGTGCGTCATGCGCGAGCGCACGCCGCTGTCGCGAGACATCCTGCAGCAGTTGCCGCGGCTAAAGCTGATCGCGTCCACCGGACCGCGAAACGCCGCAATCGACATGCGCGTGGCCGCGGAGCGCGGCATCGTCGTGACCGCGACCGGCTATGAATCCACGCCGACCATCGAGCTCTCCTGGGCTCTCATCCTCGCGAGCGCGCGCCACCTCGCCCGCGAAGCCGCCTCGGTCCGCGATGGCGGTTGGCAAACGAGGATCGGCACAAACCTGCGGGGCAAGTGCCTGGGCGTGATCGGGTTGGGCAATATCGGTAAGGAGGTGGCCCAAATCGCCCTCGCCTTCGGCATGACGGTGATCGCCTGGAGCCAGAATCTGACGAGCGAGATCGCCAGCGCCGCCGGTGCGACCCTCGTCGACAAAGACGCGCTGTTCCGCCAGGCCGACATTGTGACCATCCATCTCATCCTTAGTCGGCGCACGAGCGGACTGGTCGGCGCCGCCGAGCTCGCGCTCATGAAGCCGACGGCATGGCTGGTCAATACCTCGCGCGGCCCGATCGTTGATGAAGCGGCGCTGATCGAGGCACTGCAGGCACGCAGGATCGCCGGCGCCGCGCTCGACGTGTTCGGCGTCGAGCCGTTGCCCGCGGATCACCCCTTCCGGAGCCTCGACAACGTGGTGGCGACGCCGCATATCGGCTACGTCACGGAAGAGCTCTATCGCACCTTCTACGGCGACGCCGCCGCCAGCATCGCCGCGTGGCTCGAGAGCAACGCCGCGTAAGGCGAGGATGCACAAACGCGTCGATGGCCTACGCCCGGGACGCCCCGGTCCGGCAGCCCCCGGGCATTCAAACGTAGGGCCAGCCCTTCATGCCGCGGGCGATCGCGACCATCCGCGTGAGGAAGGCTCCCACGATCGTGACGACCACAGCGATCGTGATCTCATCGGGCTCGAGCCGCTCGCCCTCCCATTCCAGAAATAACGCAAGCGCAAGTCCCCAGGCAGCGACCACGACCAGTTGAGCTCGGCGCCTGAGGCTCGCGTTAGTTCGCCAGCGCCACTGAATCGTCATAGCTGGGCTTCGCGTGGCGACTGAGCTGGTTGCGCAGGCCGCGGAGCAAAATCTGATAAAGTTTGTAGCAACAAACCATTCGCGATTTTGCTGCAGTGCGGGAGGAAACGCATGAGCACCTTCACCGAGACATCGGGGTGGCCAACCAAGCTGCTGTGGACGGGGCTTGCCGTGCTGGGCGCGGTTTCGTTCGCAATCGTTGCGCTCAATCGGGGCGAGGCAGTGAACGCCGCCTGGCTGGTCGTTGCCGCCGTGTGCGTCTACTTTATCGCGTATCGATTCTACGGGCTATTTGTCGCCAGCCGGGCGCTCGGCGTCGATCCCGCGCGGCCGACGCCCGCCCAGCGCCACAACGACGGCCTCGACTACGTTCCGACCAATCGCTACGTGCTCTACGGCCATCATTTCGCAGCGATCGCCGGCGCCGGCCCGCTGGTCGGTCCGGTGCTTGCCGCGCAAATGGGGTATCTGCCCGGCACGCTGTGGATTCTCGCCGGCGCGGTGTTCGCCGGCGCGATCCAGGACATGACGGTGCTGTTTCTGTCGACGCGCCGCGACGGCCGTTCGCTCGGCGATATCGTCCATGCCGAGATGGGGCCGGTCGCGGGCACGATCACCGGCATCGGCATTCTCCTGATCTGCGTCATCGTGCTTGCCGTGCTTGCGCTCGTCGTCGTGAAGGCGCTGGTCGGCAGCCCGTGGGGTACCTTCGCGGTGTTCTGCACGATCCCGATCGCGTTGCTGATGGGCATCTACAATCAGTTCATCAGGCCGGGGCACATTGGCGAAATGTCGCTCATCGGCTGTGTGCTCCTGCTGGCGGCGCTGGTTTATGGACGGACGGTGGCCGAGACGCCGGCGCTTGCCGCCTACTTTGATTTCAAAGGCGAGACGCTCGCCCTCATCATCATCGCCTACGGCTTCGTCGCCTCGGTCCTGCCGGTGTGGCTGCTGCTGGCGCCGCGCGACTATCTCTCGACTTTCCTCAAGATCGGAACCATCGCGCTCCTCGCCGTCGGCATCATCATCGTTCGTCCCGATCTGCAGATGCCGGCAGTGACCAAGTTCATCGACGGCACCGGGCCGGTTTGGTCCGGCGGCGTGTTCCCGTTCCTGTTCATCACGATCGCCTGCGGAGCGGTGTCCGGATGGCATTCGCTCATCGCCTCCGGAACCACGCCGAAGATGATCGAGAACGAGAACCAGATCGCCTTCATCGGCTATGGCGGGATGCTGATGGAGTCGTTCGTCGCCATCATGGCGATGATCGGAGCGAGCGTCATCCATCCTGGCGTCTACTTCGCGATGAACAGTTCGGCGGGAGTGATCGGCACCACCGCCGAGCAGGCCGCACAGGTGATCTCGTCGTGGGGGTTTGTCGTGACGCCGAACGAGCTCGCGCAGATGGCCAAGGACGTCGGCGAAACGACGATCATGTCGCGCACCGGCGGTGCACCGACGCTCGCGGTCGGCATGGCGAGCATCCTCTCCTCGTTCCTCGGCGGCCCGACGCTGATGGGCATTTGGTATCACTTCGCGATCCTGTTCGAGGCACTGTTCATCCTGACCACGGTCGATGCCGGAACGCGCGTGCTGCGCTTTATGATTCAGGATCTGATCGGCAATGCGGTGCCCGCTTTCAAGGCGACCTCGTCCTGGACCAACAATGTGATCGGGTCGCTGCTTTCCGTGATGCTGTGGGGTTACTTCCTCTATACCGGCGTGATCGACCCGTTCGGCGGAATCTGGACGTTGTGGCCGCTGTTCGGCACCGCCAACCAGATGCTCGCGGCGATCGCGCTCACGGTGTGCACGGTCGTGCTGTTCAAGATGAAACGCGAGCGCTTCGCGCTGGTGACGATTGCGCCGGCGACCTGGCTCGTCGTGTGCACGACGGTGGCCGGACTGGAGAAGGTGTTCAGTCCGGACCCGAATGTGGGATTCGTCAGTCACGCGCTCAAATACGGTGACGCGATCGCCGCCGGTCAGTTGCTGGCGCCGGCGAAAACGGCGGCGGAGATGACCCGCATCGTCGTCAACGACTACATTGATGCGGCGCTGGCGGCAGTGTTCGTGCTGGTGGTGATCGCCACGGTGATCTACGGCGTGAAGAGCATCTGGAGGGCGCTGGCCAGTCCGCAGGCGACCGCAATCGAGGTCGGGTTCGCCGGGGCAGTCGCGGGAGGCAGTCATGCCTGACCTACAGAATCTGTTCGATCGCTCGGCGAAGGCGGCGGGCGCCGCCGCCTATTGGACCACGCGCGCGGCGCGTTTGATGGTAGGCGTCCCCGACTACGAGACCTACGTTGCGCACCGGCGGGCCAAGCACCCGAACGAGCCGATCATGAGCTACGTGGAGTTCTTTCGCGAACGCCAGCAAGCCCGCTATGCCGTCGGCAAGGGCCGGTTCCGAGGCTGCTGCTAGTAGGCTGTGGTCGCCTGCCGGAGCGCAGGGGCCCATCTCGACATGAAGTGTCGCAAGTTCGCACGCTTACTTGGGACGCGCAGCAGTTGGGTTGAGCAAGCACGCTCCGTTAGGACGACCCATCCAACGATTCGGAGCCATTCACTGCGTCAGTCCTATCTGGGTTCGGGAAGAAGAGCTGACTCCTTGGGCGCATCCCAGCGATCGTCGCAGTGGTCCGACGCAGGGGCAGCGATTTGGCGCGCCAGGTAGGTGCCCAGCGCACGATACCCGCTCTCGTTCAGATGGTTCCAATCTCTTGGTCCATGCAGCGGCCGTGCGCTCGCCGCTGCGCGCAACGGGGGCCGGGTGTCGATGAACCCGATCCCCTGCGCGATGGATA
>Ga0307277_10000027_pt1 | contig 44051 bp, 43 predicted proteins | sample ER_DNA_116_FD_194473 | JGI IMG/M metagenome (GOLD analysis project Ga0307277, IMG submission 194473) | Bulk soil microbial communities from the East River watershed near Crested Butte, Colorado, United States - ER_DNA_116 | ecosystem: Environmental > Terrestrial > Soil > Floodplain | place...
GCGTCGGCCTGCAGTACGGGGTGCCGCTGGAGGCGCTGGTGGCCAAGTTCACCAACATGATCTTCGAGCCCAACGGCATGACCGACGACAAGGACATCCGCATCGCCCAGAGCCTGGTCGACTACCTGGCCCGCCGGCTGGCCATCGACTACCTGGACGTGGAGACCCGCCACGCCCTGGGGATCAAGACCACCGCCGAGCGCACCGCCGAGGTCAAGGGCACCGCCGAGCCGGCCCCGGCCCCCGCCCCGACCCAGGCCGCGGCCCCGGTCGAGGCCGAGGCCGCCGCGGCGCCGGGCCCGGTCCCGGTCGAGCTCCAGCCCGGCCCCGCCGCCCCGGCCGACACCGCCTCGGCGGCCAGGGCCCCGGCCTTCACCCCGGGGACGGCCGCGGTCGACGCCCCCTACTGCTCGACCTGCGGGGTCCGGATGCGCCCGGCCGGCTCGTGCTTCGTCTGCGAGTCCTGCGGCACGACCAGCGGGTGCAGCTAGGGAGCGCGCATGGTCACGGCCGAGGACGTGCGGCGGGTTGCCGGGGCGTTGCCGCGCAGCGAGGAGCACCTCATCCGGGACCAGGTGAAGTTCCGAGTGGGCCGGATCGTGTTCGTCGCCATCTCGCCGGACGAGCGGTCGATGGGGTTCGGGTTCCCCAAGGAGGAGCGGGCGGCGCTGGTGGCGAGCGAGCCGCACAAGTTCCACATGCCGGTGCCCTCGGACGAGCGCTACCACTGGGTGCGGGTGTGGCTGGACGCCATCGACCAGGCGGAGATGGAGGAGCTGGTGGTCGAGGCGTGGCGCATGGTGGTGCCCAAGCGGGTGGCCGCCGCCTATCCGGGCCCGGGCGCAGGACCGGGCCCGGCGCCGGCTCGGGCCCAGGCCCCTGACCCGGGGCCATCAGAGGGTCGGCGGGAGGCCGAAGGCGGGGAACAGGGTGGCGTCGAAGGTGGTGATCTCGGCGATGCGGCCGCCCTCGATGCGTAGCACGTCGAACTTGAACGCGCGGAACTCGGTGTCGCCCGGCGCCCGGAGGTAGCTGGCGGCCGTCGGCTGGCGGTTGGCGCGGGTCGGCACGAGGCGCCACTCGCCCGGCTCGGTGAGGCCCTGGGACAGCAGGGGCCGGATGGCGTCCAGCCCGTCGAAGCACCACGGGTGCGGGGGCATGGTGATCCGGATGTCCTCGCGGACCAGCGCGGCCGCGGCCTCGGCGTCGGCGCGCTCGTGGGCGTCGATGAAGCCCTCCAGCAGCAGCCGCTCCTCCTCGCTGGGGGCCGAGCCCGACCATTCCGAGGGGCGCGCCGGCAGCCGCTCCCGGAGCGTCGCCCGGGCCCGCTGGAGGGCGCTGTTGGCCGCGGCCACGGTCGTGTCGAGCAGGTCCGCGGCCTCGCTGGCCGACCAGTCGAGCACGTCCCGCAGGATCAGGACCGCCCGCTGGCGGGGCGGGAGCAGCTGGATGACCGCCAGGTAGGTCAGCTCGATGGTCTCCCTGGCCACCACCACGGCATCGGGCTCGGTGTCGGTCGGCGCCAGCTCGTCCAGCAGCCGGTCCGGGTAGGGCTGCAGCCACGGGACCTCGGCGAAGGAATGCAGCGACGGCACGCGCCGCCGGCGGCTCCGCAGCGCGTCCAGGCAGGCGTTGGTGGCGATCTTGTACAGCCAGGCCCGGAACCCGGGGCCGCCCTGGAAGCTCTCGCGCCGCCGCCAGGCGCGCAGGAAGGCCTCCTGGACCAGGTCCTCGGCCTCCTCGAACGAGCCGAGCATCCGGTAGCAGTGGACGTGCAGCTCGCGGCGGTAGCGCCCGACCAGCTCGGCGAACGCCGCCTCGTCCCCGGCCCTGGCGGCCTCGACGACCGCATCCTCGACACCGCCGGGGGTGGTCGTGCTGTCGGGCATGGACGGCTCTCCGGGTTCTTGCCTGCTCGGGAGCCTGCAGCGTAGTACGACGACCGGACGGGGAGGCGCCGGTGGGGCGGCGGCCCGCCCGGCCACCGCCCCGAACGCTCCTGGTCCTAGCCGGGGACCAGCCCGCAGGTCACGTTGGCCATGGTGGCGGTCATGGCGCTGGCCCGGTCCGAGGCCAGGAAGGCGGCCACGTCGGCGACCTGGGCCAGCCGCGGGGCGCGGCGCAGCATGGCCGCCGCGGCCAGCATGCGCTCGACGGTCTCGGGGTCGGGGGTGCCCTCGCCGCCCACCTCGTCCAGGCCCTCCTGGGTGAGGGTCTCGACCACCCCGGCCGTGTGGATGCCGAGGACGCGCACGCCCTGAGGGCCGACCTCGGCCGCCAGGTAGCGCATGAACGACTCGGTGGCCGCGTCGGCCGGTCCGGTGCTGCCCATCCCGGGCATCGCCCCGGCGCCCGAGGCGCTGTTGAGGTGGAGGATGACCCCCGACCCCTGCTCGGTCATCCGGCGGGCCGCCGCCCGCGCGGTCAGGAAGCTCGACTTGAGCCCGGTGACCACCGCCCGCAGGAGGTCGTCGGTCGTCATCTCGACGAGTGGAGTTCGCTGCACGTCGCCACGGGAGATGAGGTTGAAGGACACGTCGACGCTGCCGGCGTCGGCGGCTACGGCCTCTACGTGCGCGTCCACCGCGCGCTCGTCGGTGGCGTCGAGGACGGCCACCTCGGCCGACCCGCCGGCGGCCCGGATGTCGGCGGCCACCGCCTCCAGCGGCGTCCCGGTGCGGCCGGCCAGGAACACGGCGGCGCCCTCGCGGGCGAAGGTCCGCGCGACCCCGCCGCCGATCCCGCCGCCGGCCCCGTAGATGATGGCGTTCTTCTTCTCGAGCAGCATCTCGACCTCCCGGTCGTCTCGACGGCCTGTCGACAATGGAACGCCGGCCGCCCTCCGAACTCATCGGTGGCGGCCGATCCGGCAAGCTGGACGTGGCGAGCGGGCGACTCGCCGGCGAGGAGCGACGTCCATGACCGAGTCCGGGCGGCCCCGTCGGGGGCCGACGACCGAGGAGCAGCTGCGGGCGGCCTGGGTGGCCGAGCCACCAGGCTCACGGGCCGGATCCAGGTGGTCGACCACGACCCGGAGTGGCCGCGGCTGTTCCGGCGCGAGGCGGAGCGGATCGGGGCGTCGCTGGGGGAGTGGGTGGTGCAGCTCGAGCACGTCGGGTCGACCTCGGTGCCGGGGCTGGCCGCCAAGCCGATCATCGACATCCTGCGTCAACCTGCACGTCTTCTCGCCCGGCTGCCCGGAGATCGAGCGCTACCTGCTGTTCCGGGAGCGCCTGCGTGGCCATCCGGAGGAGCGGGCGCGCTACCAGCGGGTCAAGCGCGAGCTGGCCGAGCGGGACTGGACCTATATCCAGGAGTACGCCGACGCCAAGACCGAGGTGGTTGAGGGGATCATCGCCCGGGCCCGCGGTGGCCCCGGGGCCTGAGCGGGGACCCGGGCCGAGGGCTTCCACAGGTCTCCTTGGGGCGTTCACAACTCCTTCACGACGGGACGGCAGCATCGGGAACGACCGAAGGCAACGCCGTCAACGAGGAGGAACAATGCGACGGACGATGGTGGTCGGGGCGGCGATTCTGGCCGTCCTGGCCGTGATCGGGATCGGGGTCGCGGCCTTCAACGCAGGGATCGACGAGGGAGTCTCCCGGCAGCTGGCCACGAGCGGCGACACCGGCCAGGTGGTCAGGGTCGTCGGGCACGGCTGGGGCTACGGCCCCGGGTTCGGCTTCCCGTTCGGGCTGATCCTGTTCCCGCTGTTCGTGATCGGGATCGTGCTGCTGGTCCGGGGCGCGTTCTGGCGCGGGCGCTGGGGCGGTCCCCGGTGGGGAGGCCCTGGTGGCTGGGGCCCTGGCGGTCCGGCCGGCTACGGCCCTCCGGGGCCGTGGGGCGGCCCGGCGGGGTTCGACGAGTACCACCACCGCCTGCACGAGCAGCCCGCGGCGCCGGCCGGCCCGGGTGACGCCCCCGGCGGGAGCGGCACCCGGGAGACCCCGACCGACACCGGGACCGCCTAGCAGCTGCGACGGGATCGACCGGCGCCACCCCGACGGGCGCGCCGGGGCGGGGCGGAGGGTTGCCTCCGCCCCGCCGTCTCGTCAGGCTTCCGGCCAGAGTCCCCAGGAGGGAATGGTGAAGAGGATCCTGGTGGTCGAGGACGAGAGCAAGATCGCCCGGCTGGTGCGCGACTACCTCGAGCACGCCGGGTTCGAGGTGGTGGTCGCGGGGGACGGGGAGGTGGCCCTGGCCGAGACCCGGCGGGCCCGGCCCGACCTGGTCGTGCTCGATCTGGGGCTGCCCGGGCGCGACGGGCTGGACGTGGCCCGGAGCCTGCGCCGGACCTCCAACGTCCCCATCGTGATGCTGACCGCCCGCGGGGAGGAGACCGACCGGGTCGTCGGCCTGGAGCTGGGCGCCGACGACTACGTGGTCAAGCCGTTCAGCCCCAGGGAGCTGGTGGCCCGGGTCAGGGCCGTCCTGCGGCGGACCGAGGCCGCCGGGGCGGGCGGGACCGAGGTGCTCCGGGTCGCCGACGTCGAGGTCGACCTGCCCCGCATGCGGGTGGCGGTCGCCGGCCGGCCGGTCGAGCTCACCCCGACCGAGTTCCAGCTGCTGGCCACCCTGGCCCGCGAGCCGGGCCGCGTGTTCACCCGCGGCCAGCTCCTGGACGCGGTCCACGGCGTGGCCTTCGAGTCCTACGAGCGGGCGGTCGACGCCCACGTCAAGAACCTGCGCAGGAAGATCGAGCCGACGCCCGGCCACCCCCGCTACCTCCTCACCGTCCACGGCGTCGGCTACCGGTTCGCCGATGCCTGACAACGGCCCAGCCGGGAGCGGCCCCGGTCCCGCGCCGGAGCGCTGGGGCGGGGCGGGACCGGGACCGGACGACCGGGCAGTGTCGGGTGGCGACCCGGCGGGGTCGGGTCCCCCGGTGGGGGAGCGTAGCCCAACGCCGGAGAGGGGGCGCGGCGTTGTCCACAACCCGGGCCAGGGCGGCCGGGGGTCCTCGCCCGCTGGGCGGTGGGGCGACCCGGGGTCCTCGCCCGACGGGCGGTGGGGTGGTCGGGGCTCGCCGCACGGTGGGCGGTGGGGTGGGCGGCGGCCGCCGTGGTGGCCGGAGGGGGAGCCGTTTCCGCCGGCGTGGGGGGGCGGCCGCCGGGGGCGGTTCCCGCGGCGGGTCGGGCTGCTGGTGGCGCTGGCCCTGGGGCTCACCTTCCTGGCCAGCGGGCTCGTCTGGAGGCTGCTGTGGGGCGGCCAGTACGGCCCCAGCGGCGGACGGGGCTGGCACGGGCCGCCGTTCCCGCTGCTGATCCTGGGGCTGCTGGGCGTGGCGTTCCTGGTCGGCCGGGCGGTGCGGCGGCTGGCGACGCCGATCGGGGAGGTGATGGAGGCCGCCGACCGGGTCGCCGACGGCGACTACTCGGCCCGGGTCCAGGTGCGCGGGCCGGGAGAGGTCGGCCGCCTGGCCCACTCGTTCAACCAGATGACCGAGCGCCTCCAGGCCAACGAGACCCAGCGCCGGGCCCTGCTGGCCGACGTGGCCCACGAGCTGCGGACCCCGCTGTCGGTGATCCGGGGCAACGTCGAGGGGATGCTGGACGGGGTGTACCCGGCCGACGGGACCCAGCTGGGGCCGATCCTGGAGGAGACGGCGGTGATGGCGCGGCTGCTCGACGACCTCCAGACCCTGTCGACGGCCGAGGCGGGCGTGCTCCGGCTCTACCGCGAGCGGGTCGACCCGCTCGCCCTGGCCCAGGACGCGGCGGCCGCGCTCCGGCCGCGGGCCGAGCGGGCCGGGGTCAGCCTGGACGTCCGCGGTGCCGCCCCGGTCCCCGAGGTCGACGTCGACCAGGTGCGGATCGGCGAGGTCCTGGCCAACCTCCTCACCAACGCCATCCGGCACACCCCGCGGGGAGGGGCGGTCCGGGTCGGGGTCTCCCCGGCCCCGGGCGGCGTCGCCTTCACCGTCTCCGACACCGGGCCCGGGATCGACGCCCGCGACCTGCCGTATGTGTTCGACCGGTTCGTGAAGTCGGCCGACTCCGGCGGGGCCGGGCTGGGCCTGGCCATCGCCCGGAGCCTGGTCGAGGCCCACGGCGGCCGGATCACGGCCGAGAGCGCCCACGGGGCGGGGACCACCATGCGGTTCGAGCTCCCGGCTGTGGGAAACTCCACCGGTTCGTCGGGGTGACGGCTTACCCTTGTCTCGCACCCTTCGGGTGTGCAGCATTGAGGTGACGCAACGGGCATCCCGACCGAAGCCGACGGGTTGGTGGTCTGGTGACGAACGGCGAGCTGGGCGCGACCGGCCAGAAGATCTACGACTTCATCCAGGAGTCCCATGCCACCACCGGGCTCGTGCCCACGGTGCGCGAGATCCGCGAGGCGATCGGCGTCAGCTCCATCGGGACGGTCGGCTACTGGCTCGACAAGCTCGAGGCGCTGAACCTGATCCGCCGCGACGCCGGCAAGAACCGCTCCATCCAGCTCCGGGGCGCGTCCCCGACGGTCCCGGTGCCGCTGGTCGGTGACATCCGCGCCGGGTCGCCGATCCTGGCCGAGCAGCGGGTCGACGGCAACTTCGTGCTGCCCCGCCAGCTGGTCGGCGAGGGCACCCTGTTCATGCTGCGGGTTCGCGGCGACTCGATGATCGACGCCCAGATCGCCGAGAACGACTACGTGGTCGTGCGCGAGCAGCGCGACGCCCAGAACGGCGACATCGTCGCCGCCCTCGTCCCCGGGGCCGAGGTCGGCGCCACCATCAAGACCTTCTCGCGCAACGGGGACCGGGTCCGCCTGCTCCCCGCCAACAAGCAGCACGAGCCGATCCCGTTCGGGCCCGAGGGCCGCATCCTGGGCAAGGTGGTCACGGTCCTGCGCCGGGTCTGAGGGAGCGGACGAAGCGGCCGACCCGGGGGTCGGGCCCGGCGGGGGGGCTGACCTTCGCCCAGGCCCGCGCTCCCTCCACCCTCGCGGTCGGCCATGCCGGCGCTCAGCCGGCCCGGAGGAGGACCACGGTGATGTTGTCGGGGCCGCCGGCGGCGTTGGCGGCGTCGATCAGGGACCGGCAGGCCGCCTCGCCGTCCGCGCCGGCCGACAGGAGCTCGGTGATCCGGTCGTCGTCGACCGCCTCGGTGAGGCCGTCGGAGCAGAGCAGGACCTGGTCGCCGTCGCGCAGCTCCACGGGGTCGGGGGTGTCGACCGGGACCCGGGGGTCGAGGCCGACGGCCCTGGTGAGGATGCTGCGCTCGGGGTGGATGGCCGCCTGCTCGGGGGTCAGGCGGCCCCGGCGGACCAGCTCGCCGACGACGGTGTGGTCGGTGGTGAGCTGCTCCAGCGACCCGTCGCGCAGCAGGTAGGCGCGGCTGTCGCCCACGTGGGCGAGCTGGAGGTGGCGCTCGCCGGCCAGGGCGGCGGCGGTCACGGTGGTGCCCATGCCCCACAGGCCGGGGTCGCCGGCGGCCCGCTCCAGGATGGCCGCGTTCCCCTCCCCGATGGCGGCGGCCAGCGCCTCGGCCGCCTCGCCCGGCTCGGCGAACTCGCGGCCGTCGAGGGCGGCCAGCGGCTCCACCGCGGCCGCCGAGGCGACCTCGCCGCCCTGGTGGCCGCCCAGCCCGTCGGCGACCGCGAACACGGTCCGGCCGCAGAAGTAGCTGTCCTCGTTGCCGGCGCGGGTCCGCCCGACGTCGGTGACCGCGAAGCTGCTCAGGCGCATGTGGGTTCCTCCATCTGTCGGGGGAAGGATCGCACGCGACGGCGCTATCGTGGGGGCCGACAACCGCGGACCCATCTGAGGAGGACCCGTGACCACTGCGGCGGAGCTCGACCCGGCCCCCAAGCTCAGCGCCTACGCCCACCCCGAGCGCCTGGTGACCACGGCCTGGCTGGCCGACCACCTCGGCGACGCCAACCTGGTGGTCGCCGAGTCGGACGAGGACGTGCTGCTCTACGAGACCGGGCACATCCCGGGCGCGGTCAAGATCGACTGGCACCTGGACCTCAACGACCCCGTCGAGCGGGACTACGTGAGCGGCCAGGGCTTCGCCCGGCTGATGTCCTCCAAGGGCATCGGGCGCCACACCACCATCGTGTTCTACGGCGACAACTTCAACTGGTGGGCCGCCTACGCCCTGTGGGTGTCGACCCTGTTCGGCCACCGGGACGTGCGGCTGCTGGACGGCGGCCGCCAGAAGTGGATGGAGGAGGGCCGGCCCCTGACCACCGACGTGCCCCAGCGGCCGGCCGCCGACTACCCGGTGGTGGAGCGCGACGACGGCACCATCCGTGTCTTCCGCGACCAGGTCCTCCAGCACGTCCGCTACGGTGGGCGGCTGGTCGATGTGCGCTCGCCCGGCGAGTACTCGGGCGAGCTGCTGGCCATGCCCGACTACCCCCAGGAGGGGGCGCTGCGCGGCGGGCACATCCCCGGCGCGGCCAACGTGCCCTGGAAGCGGGCGGCCAACGACGACGGCACCTTCAAGTCGGCGGACGAGCTGCGGGCCATCTACGAGGGCGAGCTCGGCCTCGGCCCCCGGGACGACGTCGTCGCCTACTGCCGCATCGGCGAGCGCTCCAGCCACACCTGGTTCGTGCTCAGCCAGCTGCTCGGGTTCCACCAGGTGCGCAACTACGACGGCTCCTGGGTGGAGTGGGGGAACTCGGTGCGGGCGCCCATCGAGCGCTCCAGCGAGCCCGGCCCCGACCCCCGCCTCAAGGCGGTCGGCTAGCCGATGGCCATGCCGGCCCGGCTGGCCGAGATCGTCGAGGAGTTCGCCGACCTCCCGGCCGAGCTGCGCCTGGAGGCGCTGCTCGACTACTCGCGGCGGGTGCCGCCGCTGCCCGAGCGCCTGGCCGGCCACCGCGACCAGATGGAGCAGGTGCCGGAGTGCCAGACGCCGTTCTTCCTGGCCACCGAGCTGGGCGACGGCGACCGGGTGACCATCCACTTCCACGCCCCGCCGGAGGCGCCGACCACCCGGGGGTTCGCCGGCATCCTGTCCGAGGGCCTCAACGGCGCCACCGCCGAGGAGGTCCTGGCCGTGCCCAACGGCTTCTACACCGCCCTGGGCCTCGACCGGGTGATCTCGCCCCTGCGCCTGCGCGGCATCTCGGCCATCCTGGGCCGGCTCAAGCGCCAGGTCGGCGTCCAGGTCGAGGCCCGCTCGGCCGGGCCGGCCCCCGCCTGAGCGGTCAGGCCGGCGGCCGGGAGGTCACGAACACGGCGGTGAGCGGTCGCCGGGCGCCTCGTGGACGGCGGCGTCACCGAAGCCGGCCTCGGCCAGCATGGCCCGCGCCCGCTGCTCGCCCCAGGCGGTGCCGAGGCCCGTGCCGCCCTCGGCCAGGGACACCGTCAGGGCCCGCCCCTCGAACAGGTCGCCGCCGGCGACCAGGTTGGGGTCGGCGAACCGGCGGCCGAGCCCCGGACCCGCCCGGCCATGGCGGCCACGGCGGCGGTGCCGCTGGCGGCCAGGGCGGCCTCCTCCAGGTAGAGGGCGTAGCCGTGCTCGGGACCCTCCGGCTCGTCGCGCAGCAGCCGCTGGGCCCGGCCCACCCAGCCGGACCCGACGACGCCGTCGCCGCGCAGGAAGTGGTTGACCGCGATCCCGATGGCCGACATGGCGCCCGGCCGGCCCTTGTCCAGGTGGCGCCGGACGGCGTCCTCCACCGACCGCCCCCCCGTTGCAGCTGACTCAGGTGACCAGGACCAGCTTGCCGAGCTTGCCGCCGGCCACGAACCGATCGTAGGCCTCCTGGGCGTCGGCCAGGGGGAAGGTGGCGGCCACCGGGACCCGGAGGCGGCCGGCGGCCAGCAGGGGCAGGGCCTGGTGCTCGACCCGGCGGGCGGCGTCGGCCTTCTGCTCCAGCGGACGCGAGCGCAGGTTCGAGGCCAGCACCCGGGACCGGCGGGTCATCAGCGTGCGCAGGTCGAGCTCGACGGTGGCGCCGGCCCCGACCCCGATCACCATCAGGCGGCCGCCGGTGGCCAGCGCGTCCAGGTTGGCCGGGAAGTTGGGGGCGCCGACCAGCTCCAGGATCACGTCGAACGGGCCCTCCTCGAAGGCCCGGGCGGGCTCGGCCACCACGTCGGCCCCGAGGTCGGCCACGGCCCGGTGGTGGTCGCGGTTGCGGACGCTGGCCACCACCCGGGCCCCGGCGGCCGAGCCCAGCTGGACGGCGGCCGTGCCCACCCCGCCGGCGGCGCCGTGGACCAGCAGCCGGTCGCCGAGGCCGAGGCCGCACTGGGTGAACAGGGCGTCGTGGGCGGTGGTGACCGCCTCGGGGAACCCGCCGGCCTCGGGCCAGCCGAGCCCGTCGGGGACCGGGATGGCCGTCCGCTCGTGGACCACGGCCAGCTCGGCCTGGCCGCCCCCGCCGACCACGGCCATGACCCGGTCGCCGGGCCGGAAGCGGTCCACGCCGGGGCCGGTGGCGGCCACCTCGCCGGCCAGCTCCAGCCCGGGGATGTCGGCCGGGCTGCCCGGCGGGGCCGGGTAGCCGCCCCGGAGCTGGTGCAGGTCGGCGCCGTTGAGCCCGGCGGCCGCGACCCGGACCAGCAGCTCGCCCCGCCCCGGCTCCGGGTCGGGCCGCTCGGCCAGCACCAGCCGGCCGTCCTCGATCGTGACCGCCCGCACGCCCCCTCCTCAGCTCTCGGGCGCCGGGTCGGGGGCGTACAGGGTCCGCATCCAGATGGTGAACAGGGTCTCCAGGGCGGCCGCGCGGTCGGCGTCGGTGGCCCCGACCTGGCCGAAGGTGGCGGCCAGGTGCCGCTCGGTCATCCAGACCAGGGCGGCGGCGACGTGGTCGGGATGGGCCAGGCTGGTCCGGCCGGCGGCGGCGTCGCGGCGGATCCGGGCCGCGGTGGCGTCGACGAAGCCCTGGACCAGGCCGCGGTAGACCGCCTCGACGTCGGCGTCGTGGCTGGCCGCCTCGGCGATCGCCCGCAGCAGCGGCCCGTGCACGGCGTACAGGTCGGCCAGGCGCTCCAGGGACCGGCGGCCCTCGACCAGGGGGTCCCCGCTGCCCCGGAGCCAGCCGGCGCTCATGTCCCACAGCTCCTCGTTGAGGTCGCCGATGAGATGGACCAGCAGGTCCTGGCGGTCGGTGAAGTGGCGGTAGAAGGCGGTGCGGGACTGGCTGGTGGCGGCCATCAGGTCGTCGACGGTCAGCTCGCGGAACGGCCGCTCGCGCAGCAGCCGCCCGGCCGCCTCGAGGATCTCCTGCTCGGAGTCCTGGCGGCGCCGGCGGCGCCGGCGGCTCGGCTCGACCTGGACGCTGCCAACCATCGCCACAATCTAACAAAGCCAGCTGCTGACGCCGCGTCACGAGCGGTGGGCCGGGCACGGCACCTTGCGCGGTCGGCGTCCGAGGGTGATCGTTGTCGCATGCCGCCCATACCCGCCGACACCCCCCAGCTCTTCGTGCCCGACGGGCCGCCGGTCGACCCGGTCCCCGCCCCGCCGGCCCGCGAGCCCGGGAGCCGGCGGCGCCAGGGCCGCGGGTCGAGGCGGCCGGTACCGCTGCTGCTGGCCGTCGACGGCAACGGGCTGGCCCACCGGGCCTTCCACGCGGTCGGGGGGGCCGAGGGGCCGCCGGGCGAGGCCCGCCAGCGGGTCCTGGCCATGCTGGCCCGCATCGGGGCCGCGACCCGGCCGAGCGCCTGCGTGGTCGGGTTCGACGACCCGGTCCGCTCGCTGCGCCGCGACCGCCATCCCGGCTACAAGTCGGCCCGCCCGCCCAAGGACGACGCCCTGGTCGGCCTGCTGGACGAGCTGCCCGGCCTGCTGCGGCTGCTCGGGCTGTGCGTGGCCGTCCCCGAGGGGCTGGAGGCCGACGACGTCCTCGGCTCGGCGGCCGCCCTGGCCCGCCGTCGTGGCGTGGCCGCCGCCCTGGCCACCGGCGACCAGGACGCCTTCGCCCTCGTCGCCCCCACCGTGCAGGTCTTCTACCTGGTCACGGGGGGCCGGATGGAGCAGGTCTCGCCGAGCTGGCTGCGGGCCCGCTACGGCGTCGGCCCGGCCGCCTACCCCGGGTTCGCCGCCCTGCGGGGCGACACCAGCGACTGCCTGCCCGGGATCAAGGGCATCGGCGCCGTCACCGCGGCCCGGCTGCTGGCCGCCTACGGCACCGTCGAGGAGGCCCTGGACGACCCGGCCGGCGTCGCCCGCCTGCTGGGCGCCTGGGTGGCCGAGGCCCTGGTCACCCAGCGGGCCACCTACGAGCTCAACCGGGAGCTGATGGCCATCTGCGACGACGTCCCCCTCGACGTCGCTACCTGCACCCGCCGCCTTGACGCCCCCACCGTCGCCGCCGTCCTGGAGGACCACGGCGCCGCCGACCTCACCGGCCGCTTCCTCGGCTCCTTCGCCCAGCTCGGCCGGACCGCCTGGCGCCGCGCCGCCGATCGCTAGGGCCAACCGGTCGGGTCCTGGCCTGGGCGCTCCCGGAGCAGGACGGCGACCAGCTCGGCCACCGAAAGGGCGGCGCTGCGCAGGTCCAGGCGCCCGGCGTCGGGGTCGCGGAACTCCGGGAGCAGCACCGGGCCCAGCAGGAGCAGCACCGCCATCACCGGCACCGCGACCAGGAACACCGACCCCCACCAGAACCACTCCAGCAGCAGCCCGCCGAGCACCGGCCCGATGGCCGCCCCGGCCGAGAAGCTGGCGATCCAGACCCCGACGGCCAGGGTGCGCTGGCGGGGGTCGGCGAACATGCTGCGGATCAGCGACAGGGTCGAGGGGGGTCAGGGTGGCCCCGGCCACCCCGGGGCCGGTCGACCACCTGGAAGACGCAGGTCTCCAGGGCCGCCCGGCTTCCGGGAGGCCGAACTGGATGGTCCAGCGGCCCCCGACCCGGAGGTCGCAGGCCGACTCCACGACCCAGTCGGGCGCGTCGGCGTACCGCTCCCGCTGCGCCTCGGGGTCCGTGAAGGCGTCGAAGACGGTCTCCGGGGTGGCGTCGTCCACGCGCTCGATGCGAAGGCTCTCGCTCAGCGGGATGCTCCCTTCTTCCGCTCCAGGTAGCGTTCGAGCCGGTCCAGCCGCCGCTCCCAGCGGCGGCGGTGGTGCTCGATCCACTCCGCGGCGTCGTTCAGCTCGTCGGACCCGAGCCGGCACTCGCGGGTCCGGCCCTGCTTCTCGGTCACCACCAGCCGGGCCTCCTCGAGCACCCGGACGTGCTTCATCAGGCCGGGCAGGGTCATGTCGAAGGGCCGGGCCAGCTCCCCAGCGGCGGCGGCTGGGCGTGCGCAACCGGGCGACCCGGGCCACCATGGGCGTGGCACCCGCAAGCGACAGAAGGGCGCGCATGACCACCGCCACCCCGCCGACCCCGACCACCCTCGGCGGCCTCCGGGCCTCCGGTCACCGCTACAAGGCGGTCAAGCACGAGCTCCGCGACAACCTCCTGGCAAGGCTGGCCGACGGGGGCGAGCGCTTCCCCGGCATCGTCGGCTTCGACGACACCGTCCTGCCCGAGCTGGAGCGGGCCCTGCTCGCCGGCCACGACATCGTGCTGCTGGGCGAGCGCGGCCAGGGCAAGACCCGCCTGATCCGCTCGCTGCACCACCTGCTGGACGAGTGGACCCCGGCGGTGGCCGGCTGCGAGATCAACGACCACCCGTACGTGCCGACCTGCGTCGCCTGCCGGCGGCGGCTGGACGAGCTGGGCGAGGAGCTGCCGGTGGCCTGGCGCCACCGCTCCGAGCGCTACGGGGAGAAGCTGGCCACCCCCGACACCAGCGTCGGCGACCTGATCGGCGACATCGACCCGATCAAGGTGGCCGAGGGCCGCACCCTGGGCGACCCCGAGACCATCCACTACGGGCTGGTGCCCCGCACCAACCGCGGCATCTTCAGTGTCAACGAGCTGCCCGACCTGGCCGAGCGGATCCAGGTGGCGCTGCTCAACGTGCTCGAGGAGCGCGACATCCAGGTCCGCGGCTACCAGCTGCGGCTGCCCCTGGACCTCATCCTGATCGCCAGCGCCAACCCCGAGGACTACACCAACCGGGGCCGCATCATCACCCCGCTCAAGGACCGCTTCGGGGCCGAGGTGCGGACCCACTACCCGCTGCGCCTGGACGACGAGCTGACCCTGATCCGCCAGGAGGCCATCCTGGCCTGGGACGACCAGCCGCTGGGGCGGCCGCTCGTCCCCGGGCACGTGCTCGAGGTCATCGCCCGCTTCACCCGGGCGGTGCGCGAGTCGCCCCAGATCGACGCCCGCTCCGGCGTCTCGGCCCGCTTCGCCATCGCCGCCGCCGAGACCCTGGGCGCCTCGGCCGTGCGCCGGGCCGCCGTCACCGGCGAGGAGACGCCGGTGGCCCGGGTGGTCGACCTATGGGCCACAGTTCCCGTCTCCCTCGGCAAGGTCGAGTTCGACCAGCTCGAGGAGGGCCGCGAGCTGGAGCTGCTCAAGCACCTGCTGCGCCGGTCGGTGGCCGAGACCTGGCGGGCCCGGCTGGCCGGGTCGGACCTGTCGGGGCTGCTGCGCCGCTTCGACGAGGGCGCCACCGTGGAGACCGGCGACCTGGTCCCGGCCCGCGAGCTGCTGGCCCGGATCGGGCCGGTGCCGGGGCTGGCCCAGCTGCTGCGCCGCCTCGGGGACGACCAGGCGGCCGAGACGCCCGGCCTGGCCGCGGCCGCCCTCGAGTTCGCCATGGAGGGCCTGCACCTGGCCAAGCGCCTGGCCAAGGAGGAGCTCCCCGGCCGCACCGTCTACGGCGGCTGACATGAGCTACCGCTACGGCGCCTGGCGGGGTGGGCCCGACCCGCTGGAGCCGCCGTTCGACGTGGCCGGGGCGCTCGACCGGCTGGGGGAGCGGGTCCTGTCCGGCGACCGGGCCGCCGACGCCCTGCGCAACCTGCTGCGCCAGGGCATGCCGGGGACCCGGGGCCTGCGCGACCTGCTCCGCCAGGCCCGCGACCGGCGCCGGGAGCTGCGCGAGCGCGGCCGCCTCGACGGCACCCTGGAGCGGGTCCGGGAGCTGCTCGACCAGGCCGTCGAGGCCGAGCGCCAGGCCCTGTTCCCCGACCCGTCGGACGCGGCCCGCCTGGCCGAGGCCGAGCTGGACCAGCTCCCGCCGGACACGGCCAGGGCGGTGCGCCAGCTGGCCGACTACCAGTGGCGCTCGCCCGAGGCCGCGGCCGCCTACGAGCAGATCCGCGACCTGCTCCGCCGCGAGGTGCTGGACTCCCAGTTCCGGGGGATGCGCGACGCCCTGGCCGGGGCCAGCCCCGAGGAGCTCCAGCGCATCCGGGACATGGTGGCCGACCTCAACGCCATGCTGGAGGCCGACGCCCGCGGGGAGGACACCCAGCGCCAGTTCGAGGAGTTCATGGAGCGCTATGGCGACATGTTCCCCGAGAACCCGCGGAACCTGGAGGAGCTGGTCGACGCCCTGGCCCGGCGGGCGTCGGCGGCCAGCCGCCTGGCCGCCTCGCTCACCCCCGAGCAGCGGGCCGAGCTGGCCGCCCTCGCCGAGTCGGTCCTCGGCGACCTCGGGCTCCAGTACGAGCTGGACCGCCTCGGCCGCTCGCTGCGGGCCCGCCGGCCCGACCTGCCCTGGGACCAGGGCGCGGCCATGGGCGGGGAGGAGCCGCTCGGCCTGGGCGACGCCACCACCGCCCTGGAGGAGCTGGCCGACCTCGAGTCGCTGGAGGCCAGCCTCGGCCAGCGCTACCCGGGCGCCTCCCTCGACGACGTCGACCTGGAGGCGGTGGAGCGGGCCCTGGGCCGGGCGGCCGTCGACGACGTCGAGACCCTGCGCCGGCTGGAACGCGAGCTGACCGAGCAGGGTTACCTGCTCCGTGAGCAGGGCGAGCTGAAGCTGAGCCCCAAGGCGATCCGGCGCATCGGCGCGGTCGCCCTGCGCCGGGTCTTCTCCAGCCTGGAGGAGGGCCGCCGCGGCGACCACGACGTGGCCGGCCTCGGCCTCGCCGGCGAGCCCACCGGCGCCTCCCGCCCCTGGGTCTTCGGCGACGAGGAACCCGTGGATGCCGTGAGGACGGTCCGCAACGCGGTCATGCGGCAGGCGCCGTCCCGGTTCACCGGGGGGGCAACAAGCGCCCCCCCGGACCCCCCCGAACACCCGCACCTCAAGCTGGCCCCCGAGGACTTCGAGGTGCTGGAGACCGAACGCAGGACCTCGGCCGCCGTCTGCCTGCTGGTCGACCAGTCGTACTCGATGCTGCTGCGGGAGACCTGGGGGATGGCCAAGGCGACCGCGCTGGCCCTGCACAGTCTGGTGTCGACCCGCTATCCGCAGGACGCGCTGGAGATCATCGGGTTCTCCCGGCTGGCCCGGACGGTGCGGCCGGCCGACCTGCCCGACCTGGACGCCGACGTCAGCCAGGGGACCAACCTGCACCACGCCCTGGTCCTGGCCGGCCGCCACCTGGACCGGCATCCCGAGGCCGAGCCGGTGGTGCTGGTAGTCACCGACGGCGAGCCGACCGCCCACCTGGAGCCCGACGGCTACCCCTGGTTCGCCTACCCGCCCGAGCGGCGCACCATCGAGCTGACCCTGACCGAGGTGACCCGGCTGACCCGCCGGGGCGCCACCGTCAACGTGTTCATGCTCGACGACGACCCGCGCCTGGTCGCCTTCGTCGACCTGATCGCCCGTCTCAACGGTGGCCGGGTGTTCGCGCCCTCGCCCGATCGCCTGGGCGACTACGTGGTCAGCGACTACCTGCGCGCCCGCCGCGGCCGCCGCGCCGGCTGAGCTGGCGGCGCATGATGGGCCGCTGCGGGGAGCGGCGGCCCGCCTCCTCGAACCCCGCCTCGGCGAACATCGCCATGGAGCCGACGAACATCTCGTTGGCGTGCCTCTTCGCCCCGGCGATGTCCTTGGGGTAGCCCTCGACCGCGGCCGCGCCGTGGTCGGCGGCGAAGGCGACCGCCGCCTCCAGCAGGGCGGCGGCGACCCCACCGCCCCGCTCACCCCGCACGACGTAGAAACAGACAATTGCCCAGCAGGCAGGGGCGTCGTCCACTGGGCGGAGCACGCGCGAGTTCAACACCCGGGAGTAGGCCTCACGGGGGGCGACGGCGCACCAGCCGACCGGCGTGCCGTCGCGGTAGGCCAGCAGCCCGGGCGGCGGGCCGTCGGCGACCACCTCGCGGAAGGCCGCCCTGGCGCCCTTGCCCCAGAGCCGTTCGAAGTCGCGGCTGCGGACCCGGTAGAACATGCACCAGCAGCCCTTGGGGTCGCCCGGCCGGTCGAACACGGTGACCAGGTCGTCCCAGCGGTCCGGGGTCAGCGGGTGGATCTCCAGCTCGGCCTCGCCCACGTGCCCTCCTCGACTCGACCCGGGGAGCCTACCGGGCGACCGTGTCAGTGGTCGGCCGGGATGCGGTCCTCGGCCTCGCGCAGGTCCTTGGCGGCCCGGGTGGCCCGCTCGCGGGCCGCGCTGGCCGCCTCGATGGCGGCCGCGGCGGTCGCCCGCGCCCTGCCGGCCTCGCGCTCGGCCTGGTCGGCCAGGCGGCCCAGCCGCTCGGCGTGGCGGGTGGCCAGCACGGCCTGGTCGGCGGCCAGCCGCGCCCGCTTGCGGGCGTCGTCCCTGGCCGCCACCGCGGCCGCCCGCCGGGCGCGCCGGGCGGCCGCGTCGTCCTCGGCGGCGACGGCCCGGTCGCCGTTCCCCTCGGCCGCCGCGTCCGCGCCGGCGCGGGCGGTCCCGCGGCCGCGCCCCCGACCCGGCCCGGTCCCGGCCGCGCCGCGGCGCCGCGGCCCCCGCCCGGCGGGCGCCGCCTCGGTCTCGTCGTCGGGGGTGGTGCCGAACCCGGAGGGGTCCAGGTCGGCGGTGAGCCGGCCGTGGCGGACCAGGTCGGCGGCCTCGGGGCTGGCGGCGGCGGCGTGGAGGGTGGCGGCGACCCGGTCCCGGGTGGCGTCGGTGGCCGCGTGGCCGGCCTCCCGCAGCCCCGCCAGGGCGGCCGCGACCAGGCCGGCCACGGCCTCACGCTCGGCCCTGGCGGCCGCCCGGAGCTCGGCCGCGTCCCCGCCGGCCAGGGCGGACCGGTGGGCGGCCCGCAACCGTTCGCCGGCGGCCAGGAGCTGGTCGAGGGCCTTCTGCTGGCCGCGGGCGAGCTGGTTGACCGCCCAGGCCGACAGCGGCGGGCGCCGCAGGGCCTTGACCCGCCTGGCCGCCTCGGCGTCGCCCTCGCGCCGCAGCCGGCGGGCCAGCTCGTCCCGGGCGGCCACGAACTCCTCGGGCGCCAGCCCGAACAGCTCGTCGCCTGCCTGCGCGGTGGCCAGCTTGCTCACCTCCTTCTCCCTCCAGCTTGCCCCGTGCGCGCCCACAAGGGTAGAATGACATCGGTGTAATTCTCCCCGGCGGGTCGTGCGCCGGTCTGCCGGGGATGAGCTGGACCCCGGGCCGCGAGGGGAAGCGCGGTCCGGGGTCCTGGCCATCCCGGCGAAAGGGGCCGCTCCCCATGGTCGCTCCCGACCTGCCGGTCCGCCGGCTCGACCCCGGCCTGCCGCCGCCCGCCTACGCCCATCCCGGCGATGCCGGTGCCGACCTGCGGGCCGCCGCCGACGTGGTGCTGCCCCCGGGCGGCCGGGCCATCGTCGGCACCGGCATCGCCGTGGCCGTCCCCGACGGCTATGCCGCCTTCGTCCATCCCCGCTCCGGCCTGGCCTCCCGGCACGGGATCACCGTGGTCAACGCGCCCGGCACGGTCGACGCTGGGTACCGCGGCGAGGTCAGGGTGGTGCTGCTCAACACCGACCCGGCCGAGCCGTTCACGATCCGCCGCGGCGACCGCATCGCCCAGCTGGTGGTGCAGCCGGTGACCCGCGTCCGCTTCGTCGACGTGGCCGAGCTGCCGCCCACCCCGAGAGGGGAGGGGGGCTTCGGCTCCACGGGGCGCTAAGGTGGTTGTGGACGTGGTTGCGGGGGAAGTGTCCGGGCGAGTCATGAACGACCAGACCAGCGAACCGTGGGGGGAGCGGCTGGCCGCCGAGGGAGCGGCCGCCGCCGACGAGCCGTCGCTGCGGCGTCTGTTCGGCGACGCGATCGGGGTGGTCAAGGGCCGCCTCGGCGAGGTCAGCAGGGTCGGGGTCCGGCCGCTGCTCGACGAGGCGGCGGCCCAGGTCCGGCCGGCCACCCTGCGGGAGCTGCGCGACCGCTACCCGGGCCTGTCCGACGACGAGGTGGCCAGGCGGCTGATCGACCGGGCGGCCAAGACCGCCGCCGGCCTGGCCCTGCTGGTCGGCGGGGTGGTGGCCGCCCAGCAGGCGATGGCCGTGGCCTCGGCGGCCGCGCCGCCGGTGGCGGGCGCGACCCTCGGCAGCATCGGCGTCACCGCCCTGGCCGAGGTGCTGGCCCTGTTCGTGCTCGAGGCCAAGCTCCGGGCCGACCTGGGCGCGCTCGCCGGCCAGTACGCCCTCAGCCCGCGCGAGCTGGCGGCCAACGTCCTCGGCGACGTGCAGGCGGCCGGGGGCTGGCGGGCCGTGCGGGGCCGCTCGATGCGCCGGGCGATCCCCGACGCGGCCGCCCGCCGGGCCGCCGCCCGGGTCGTCGCCATGGTCCCGGCCCGCTTCGCCCGCATCGTCATCCCCGAGATCATCGCCCCCCTGATCGGGTCGGCGGTGGCCGCCCGGCTGGCCGCCCGGCAGATCCGGGCGGGCGGCGAGCAGCACTGGGGCGCGCTGCGGACGATGCCGCGGACCACCGCCCAGTGGGGCCCGCCGGTCACCCCCAACGGCGGGCGGCCACCCGCCGGCTGGCACCCCTCCGGCTGGGGCCCGCCGCCCGGCGACGAGCCCCGCCAGCTCCCGCCGCCCGAGCGCTGAGCCGCCGGGAACTACGGCTGGACCGGCTCGCGGCGCAGGACCAGGACGGCGGCGTCGTCGTCGAGGTGGCCGCCCGAGTGGCTGAGCACCTGCTTGAGGACGTCCTCGGCCACGGCGGCGGCGCTGGCCGCCACCGCCGGGACGGCCGCCTCCAGCCCCTCGGTGCCGAACTCCTGGCGCTCGGGGTTGCGGGCCTCGACCACGCCGTCGGTGTAGAGCACGACGCAGCGGCCCGGAGGCAGGGTGAAGCGGGCCGTCCGGTAGGTGGCGTCGGGGAACAGGCCGACCGGCAGCGAGCCGGCGAAGGCCAGGGTCCGCGGGGTGGGCCCGGTGAGCAGCGGCGGCGGGTGGCCGGCGCTGGACCAGCTCACCGCCCCGGTCGCGGGGTCCAGGACCAGCAGCAGCAGGGTCGCGTACTCGTCGGCGACGAACTCCTCCTGGACCCGGCGGTTGAAGGCGGCCAGCACCCGGCCCGGGGGGCGGACCTCCTCCAGCAGGGTCCGCAGCTCGTAGCGCAGCCGGACGGTGTGCCTGGCCGCCGCCACCCCCTTGCCGCAGACGTCCCCGATCACGGCCGCGACCCGCCCGCCGCCCTCGAGCGCGAACAGGTCGTAGAAGTCGCCGCCGACCTGGGCCACCTCGCTGGCCGACCGGTACAGGGGGGCCGCGTCCAGGCCGGGCACGGTCGGGAAGAAGGCCGGCAGCACCGACGCCTGGAGGGAGGTGACCGCCTCGCGGAGCACGCTGACCAGCCGGGCCCGCTCGATGGTGACGCTCAGGTAGCTGGTCAGCGTCTCCAGGAACGCCAGCTCGGGACGGCTGAAGCGGCGCCGCCGGAGGGTGTAGTTGACGAACAGGACGCCCAGCGGCCGGCCCGGGCTGCCCAGGCGCACGGCCACGTACGAGCGGATGCCGAAGCGCTCGATCCAGGACCGCTGCGGCCCTCGGACCAGGTCGGCCCGAGCGTGCACGGCCGGCCGGCCGGTGCGCACGACGTCGCTGACCTCCGGCGACTCGGCGAGCACGATGCGCATGCCGGCCACGACGTCCTCGTCCCCCATGCCGACCTGGGCCCGGCCGACCAGCGCGTCGCCGCGCTCGTCCAGCAGGAACAGGCTGGCCATGTCGGAGCCGAGCAGCCGCGCCGCCTCGCCGGTCACCAGGTACAGCAGGGCATCCAGGTCCTCGACCGAGGCGATGGCCGCGGCCAGGTCGACCAGGCTGCGCAGCCGGGCCGAGGTGACCCGGGCCCGCGACAGGTCGCGGGTGCGCTCGGCCGCGATCGCCTCGGCCCGGGCCCGCGCCGTCACCTCGACGGTGGTCTCCCTGGCGATGATCAGCACCCGTGTCGGCCGCCCGCTCGGCTGGGGCAGGCGGGAGAAGGTCATGGAGAAGGAGCGGGGCTGGCCCGGCTCCCACCAGTCGAGGGGCGCGTCCTCGACGGTCACCGTCTCCCCGGTCTCGGCGACCCGCTTGAGCTGGTCGAGGAGGCCGGCCGGCCCGGCCTCGGGGAACACCTCGCCCACCGGCCTCCCGACCATCTCGACCTCGGGCCGCAGGACCGTGGCCACGTCGTTGGCCAGCTCGATGACCAGGTCGGGGGCGCGGGCCACGGCGACCGCCAGCGGGCTCAGGTCGACCAGGGCGGCGACCAGGTCGCGCTCCTCCCGCAGCTCGCGCAGGATCGTCTCCTCGCGCCCCACGTCACGGAAGCTGACCCAGGCGCCCAGGCCGCCGCCCTCCAGCTCGACGGTGCCGCCGGCGCAGCGGACCCACCGGGGGACGCCGTCGTGGCCGACGAACTGGTACTGGAGGTCGTCGACGTGCTCGCCGGCCAGGGCGCGGGCCGCCGGCCAGCGCTCGACCGGGACGGGCTCGCCGTCGGGGTCGCGGACCTGGAACCGGGGCTCGAGGTCCCGCAGGGACCCGGGCATCTCCTCGGGGCCGGCGAAGCCCATGATCCGCATGGCCTCGGCGTTGGCGTAGAGCACGCGGCCCGAGGCGTCGACCAGCGCCACCCCCTCGGCCAGCCGTCCGAGGACGTCGCTCAGGGTCGCGTCGCCGACCCCGCGCACATGGGCCGGGCCGGGCGCGGGCAGGCTGCCTCGTGCTTCCACGGCCGCAGTCTGCCCGACCGCCCGGTCACCAGCAATGCAGGTTCCCGTGCCGGGTCAGCGCTCGATCGGGACGCCGACCAGGCTGCCCCACTCGGTCCAGGAGCCGTCGTAGTTGCGGACCTGGGGGTAGTCGAGCAGCTCGTGCAGCACGAACCAGGTGTGGGCGCTGCGCTCGCCGATCCGGCAGTAGGCGACCACGTCCTTGTCGGAGGCCACCCCCTGGGCGCCGTAGAGCTCGGCCAGCTGGTCGTCGGTGAGGAACTTGCCGGTGGCGCCGTCGACCGCCTTGGCCCAGGGGATGTTGACCGCCCCCGGGATGTGGCCCGGCCGCTGGGCGGCCTCCTGGGGCAGGTGGTCGGGGGCCAGCTTCTCGCCCCGGTACTCCTCGGGCGAGCGGACGTCGACCAGGGCCGCGCCGTCGCCGGTCCGGACGGCCTCCAGGACCTGGTCGCGGAAGGCCCGGATCGAGGTGTCGGGCTCGCGCACCGGGTAGCCGCTGGTCGACTGCACGTCGGCCGGGTCGCCGGTCAGCTCGCGGCCCTCCAGCTCCCAGGCCTTGCGGCCGCCGTCGAGCAGCTTGACCGGGCCCTGCCCGTAGACCTTGTAGTACCAGTAGGCGTAGGCGGCGAACCAGTTGTTGTTGCCCCCGTACAGGATCACCGTGGTGTCGGGGGTGATGCCCAGGGTGTCCTGCAGCTTGGCGAACTGCTCGGGCGCGATGAAGTCGCGCCGCAGCGGGTCCTGGAGGTCGGTGTTCCAGTTGACGGCGACGGCCCCGCGGATGTGGCCGCGGGCGTAGGCGTCGGTGTCCTCGTCGACCTCGACGACGCGCAGGTCGGGGTCGTCCAGGTGGGCGGCCAGCCAGTCGGTGGAGACCAGCAGCTGATCACGATTGGCCATGGGGTGCGCATGCCTCCTCGGGCAGCTCGTTCACGGGTGAGGAAGCGGCCGCGGCCGGCTCGAGCCCTTAGCGCTGGACGAGTCGTGCCGCGACCCGCCGACACGGCGGACGCCCGGCGGCCGAGTTCCCCGTACCGAGCCCCATGGGCGCACACGCACGGGTTGTCAGGGCAGCGGGACCCCGACGAACGCTAACGGGATCCCCTCCCGGCTGGGCCGTCAGTACGATCATGGTGGTACAGGCTGCCAGCAGAGCGGGCAGCCCGTCAACGAGCCGTTCTTCCAAGGAGTCCCGATGGCCTTTGTTGCAGAGACCGGCGACGCGCTGGTCGTGGTCGACGTGCAGCGCGACTTCTGCCCGGGGGGAAAGCTGGCCGTCCCCGAGGGCGACCAGGTCGTGCCCGTCATCAACCGGCTCGCGCCGCGCTTCGAGACCGTGGTCACCACCCACGACAGCCACCCGCCCGACCACTCCTCGTTCAGCCAGCACGGCGGCCCCTGGCCGACCCACTGCGTCGAGGGCTCGCCCGGCTGGGAGGCCCACCCCGAGCTGGACATCGACCCCCACCACCAGGTGTTCAAGGGCCGCGATCGGGAGCTGGACGGCTACACCGGCTGGAGCGCCGAGCTGGCCGACTTCCTGGCCAGGCGGGGCACCACCCGGGTGGTGGTGGTCGGGCTCGCCCTCGACTACTGCGTGCAGGCGACCGCGCTCGACGCCCGGGCCGCCGGCCACGAGGTCGTGGTCCTCACCGACGCCACCAGGGCGGTGAACGTCAAGCCGGACGACGGCGAGCGGGCCCTCGACGCCCTGCGCGCCGCCGGCGTCCACGAGGACCGCGCCGAGAGCTAGCCTTGCAGTTTGCGAGCCGGGGGGTACCCGTCCAACACTGAGGCAGAGAAGGAGGGATGGGTGGCGTCGAAGGCGCGACAGTTCCGCGAGCACTGGGCCGACGAGATGGACGGCGCGGCCATGTACCGCGCCCTCGCCGACCGCGCCGACGGCGAGCAGCGCGAGATCTTCCTCGAGCTGGCCCGGGCCGAGGAGCGCCACGCCGCCCACTGGGCGGCCAAGCTGGCCGAGCTGGGCGAGCCCGAGCCGCGACCCGAGGAGCACCGCCGTGGCCTGCGGGCCCGCATGGTGGCCTGGCTGGCCCGGCGGTTCGGGACCCGGGCGGTGCTGCCGCTGGTCGAGCGGGCCGAGATCGCCGACGCCGGCCACTACGACGGCGTCGCCGAGGCCACCGTGGCCATGGCCACCGACGAGCGCATCCACGCCAGGGTCCTGGCCGGGCTGACCCCGTCGATGGTCCGCGCCGGCGGGATCATGCGCGGCGAGCGCTGGCACCGCGGCGACGCCTCGGGCGCCCTGCGGGCGGCCATCTTCGGGGTCAACGACGGCCTGGTCTCCAACCTGGCCCTGGTCATGGGCGTGACCGGCGGGTCGGCCGACCGGCGGCTGATCCTGCTCGTCGGGGTGGCCGGCCTGCTGGCGGGCGCGTTCTCGATGGGCGCCGGCGAGTACATCTCGGTGACCTCCCAGCGGGAGCTGTTCGAGCGCGAGATCGCCCTGGAGGCCGAGGAGATCGAGGCCATGCCCGACGAGGAGGCCAACGAGCTGGCCCTCATCTACCGGGCCAAGGGCGTGGGCCGCGAGGAGGCCGAGGCCATGGCGGCCCGGATCATGCGCGACCGCACCACCGCCCTGGACACCATGGCCCGCGAGGAGCTGGGCCTCAACCCCGACGAGCTGGGCTCGCCCTGGGGGGTGGCCGGCTCCAGCTTCGTGTCGTTCGCGGCCGGGGCGGTGGTGCCGGTGCTGCCCTGGCTGGTCGCCTCGGGCGCGGCGGCCTTCACCGCCTCGGTGATCCTGTCCGTCCTCGCGCTGTTCCTGGTCGGCGCCGGCATCAGCCTGCTCACCGGCCGTCCCGTCCTCCAGTCCGGGGCCAGGCAGCTCCTGGTCGGCGGGCTGGCCGCCGCGGCCACCTTCGGGATCGGCCGCCTCATCGGTGTGAGCGTCAGTTGACCGAGACCCCCATGACCAACGGCGAGCTGCGGCGGGTGCTGCTGCTCGGCCCGCCCGGTGCCGGTAAGGGCACCCTGGCCCCGCACCTGTCCGAGCTGCTCGGCGTGCCCCACGTGTCGTCGGGGCAGCTGCTGCGGGCCTCGGCCGCCGAGGGCGACCCCCACCGGATCGCCGAGCAGGTGGCACGTGGGCATCCCGTGCCCGACCGGGTCGCGCTCCAGGTGGTCGCGGCCGCGCTCGGGCCCGGGTTCATCCTCGACGGCTTCCCCCGCAACGTCCGCCAGGCGGCCGAGCTGGACCGCCTGCTGGCGGGCGACGGCCGCAACCTCCAGCTGGTGCTCGAGCTGGTCGTGCCCGACGAGGTCGCCTCGGCCCGGCTGTCGCGGCTGGCCCGGATGGAGAGCCGCAGCGACGACAGCCCGGACACGGTGGCGGCGCGGCTGGTCACCTACCGCCGCGACGCCGGGCCGCTGCTGGCCCACTACGTCGGCCGGGTCCGCCGGGTCAGCGCCTCCGGCGACGTCGACGAGGTGTTCCTGCGGGCCGAGCGGGCCCTGGCCTCGCGCCCCCGGACCGCCTCCGGCTGAGCCCTGCCCGCCGAGGCCAGCAGGACCAGGCCCAGGGCGATGGCGGCGGTGCCGGTCGCCAGCAGGGCGGCGGCCCGGGAGGGGCCGGTGAAGGGCAGGTTGCACATGGCCGCGCCCTTGGCCATCACGTGGTCGGCGAAGGCGATCTTGCTGCCGTCGGGCCGGCTGACGGTCAGGCGGATGCTCAGGACCTTGTTGAGGCGGGCCGGCAGCTTGGCCATGAACTCGCCCGTGGCCGAGGTCCGCACACTCTGGCCGGCCAGGGTGCTGCCGTTGTCGCGGTCGGTCAGGGTGAGCTGCATGGAGGCGTTGGGGGCCAGGCCCTTGCCCATGGCGGTGATGCTGGTGCAGGTCATGTCGTGCAGCCCGACGTGGCGCTTGGACTCGGCGGCGGAGGCGGCGGCGGGCAGCGACAGCGCCGCCGCCAGCACGAAGATCGCCACGATCCTGCGCAGGCGCATGCTGGTCATCCTTTCCGGGAGTGGCTGACCGGGGTCGGTCAGTGGATCGACATCGACGAGGAGGTGGCGCGGATCGCCAGGTCGTCGACCAGCAGGCTGCTCCCGCCGGTCAGGGTGGGGGCGAGGACCTCGACGGCCAGGGTGGCGCCGGGCCGGTGGGCGTCGTGGCTCACCTCCAGGCGCTGCCACTCCCCGGCCCTGGTGACGACCGCGCCAACGGTGTCCACCGCGAACCGCTTGCCGCCGCGCAGTTCCAGCAGGTTGACCTGGACCTCCACGCCGGGCCGGCTGGCCCGGACCCAGGCGGTGGCGTCGTAGCGCCTGCCCTTCCTGAGGGTGGCCACCTCGGGGTGGACCAGGCCCGGCCGCCGCGACTGGCCGCGGGTCAGGCGCAGCGCCCAGCTGCCCTCGCGGCCGTCGACGACCCGTTCCAGGCCGCTCCCGGCGACGGGCCGCCAGGGGGCCAGGCCACCCTCGAACCCGGCGTCGGTGAGCAGGTTGCCGTCGTCGGGCGCCGGCGCCGGGCGGCTGCTGGCCGGGGTCGGGACGGTGGCCGCGGCCCTGGTGGTGGTCGGGGCCGGGGGGAGCAGGTTCGGCAGGCGGGCGGCGCTGGACTCGGGCCGGTCGAGCATCGAGCCGATCAGGATGACGATGGTGATCCCGATGGCCACCAGGGCCAGGATCGCCTCGACGAGCAGGTGGTCGCGGGCCCGGGCCCGGGGTCGCGGGGCCGGGGCCAGGTGGCGTGGCGGGGTCCGCTGCATGCCCGAAACCTCCCAGCCGACGCTAATGCCCGGGTAACGCGGGCCGAGGTTGTGGGAATCAGCCGAGCCCGGGCAGGCCCGTGGCCGCGAGGAAGGCCCGGGCGGCGCGCTCCTGGGCCTCGGCCTCGGCCTGGCGGCCCTGGCCGGCGAGCCGGCGGGCCGCGGCCAGGCGGGCGTCGGCCTCGTCGGGTCGGGAGCCGATGGCGGCGTAGCGGTCGGCCGCGGCCAGCGGGTCGCCGGCGGCCAGCGCCCTGGCCGCCGCCAGCCAGGGCGACGGCGGGATGCCGAGGCGGTCCAGGGCGCCGGCCCCGATGCCCAGTTCGGCCAGGACCAGGCCCAGGTCGGCACCCAGGTCGGGGCCGAGCGCCCCGCCGCCGAGCCCGGCCAGCAGCCGCCCGGCCACCTCGGCGGCCTCGGCCCGGCGGCCGGCGGCCAGCAGCGCCCTGGCCAGGAAGGCCCTGGTCGGGTGGAGGTCCTGGGGGTCGCGGGCCTGCACGGCCAGCGCGTGGGCGGCCTCGGCGTCGGCCAGGGCCTCCGCCAGCCGGCCGCCGGCCAGCCGGATCCGGCCCCGCCACAGCCGGCACTCCCATTCCAGGTAGTGGTGCTCGTCGCCGGCCAGCAGGGCGTCGACGACGGCCACGACCTCCGGCCAGCGCCCGGTCCAGTAGCGCTCGGCGACCCGTTGCAGCTCGACCGCGCGGCGCCAGCGCCAAGACCCGAACCGCTCGGCCTGCCTGGCCCCGGCGGCCAGGGCGGCGAAGCAGCGCGGCAGGTCGCCCATGCAGGCGGCCGCCCAGCCCAGGTTGACGTACCAGAGGGTCGCGCCGGGGGCGCCCAGCTCCTCGAACCGGGCGATGGCCGCCTCCAGGTCGTCCAGCCCGCCCGGGTCGCCGGCCTCGACCCTGGCCGTGCCGATCGCCCCCAGGGCGTCGGCCTCCAGGTCGGGCAGCCCGAGCGTCCTGGCCATGGCCAGCACCTCCCGGCCGACGGCCAGGCCCTCGGCGTGGCGGCTGGCCACGACCAGGTGCATCATCGCGCCCCGCAGGACGGCCGCCTTGGTCGCCGACGGCGGCGCCCCGGCGACCAGGGCCAGCGCCCGGGCGGTGGCGGCCTCGCGGTCCCCGCCCCGGCCCTGGAGGAAGGCCAGCTCGCCGAGCAGCATCTCGGCCTCGGCGGCGGCCACAGGCTCGCCGGCGGCCAGCAGGGCCTCGCGGGCCGCGGCCAGCTCGTCCTGGCCGGCCATCTCGCTCCGGCAGCGGGCCCGGCCCAGGCGCAGCAGGAGCTGGCCGCGGGCCGGGTCGTCCCCGGGGCCGAGCTCCAGGGCCTCGGCGTAGAACCGGGCGGCCGTCTCCCAGCCGCCCAGGGCCGCGGCCCGGTCGCCGGCCTCGCCCAGGGCGGCCAGGGCGCGGGCGGCCAGCCCCGGCGGCTCGGTCCCGGCGGCGCGGGCGAACCACAGGGCGGCCCGGTAGTGGTAGGCGAGCAGCTCGGCCCGGCCCTCGGTCCGGTCGGGGGCCAGGGCCTCGATCCAGGCGGCGGCCCGCCGGTGCTTGTCGGCCCGTTCCGCCCGCAGCACCTGCCCGTAGGCGACGTCGCGGACCAGGACGTGCCGGAAGGCGTACTCGACCTCGCCCGCCACCCGCGAGGCGGGCGCGCGCTGCAGGAACTCGCGCGCCTCCAGGCGGGCCAGGCTGGCCTCCAGCTCGTGGCGGTCGCGGCCGGCGACCTCGGCCAGGGCGCCCAGCCAGCCGACCTGGCCGAGCACGGCGGCGTCGTGGAGCACCGACTTGTCGGCGGCGGCCAGGGCGTCGAGGCGGGCCGCGACGATCGCGTGCACCCCGGTGGGCAGGGGGGCGGCGCCGGCGGTCGGGCCGCCGCGGTCGCGCAGCATGCGCACGTACTCCTCGGCGAACAGCGGGTTGCCGCCGACCCGGCCGAGGAGGGCCGGGTCGACCTCGGTGGGCAGGCCGTGGTGGGCCAGGAGGCTGGCCAGCAGGCCGGTGGTGTCGGGGTCGCCGAGGGGGCCCAGCCGGATGGAGTCGCCGCCGGCGCCCCAGCCGGGCCGGCGCTCCAGCAGCTCCGGCCGGGCGGTGGCCAGGACCAGCATGGCCGCCGGCCCGGCGTCCCCGTCGACCAGGCCCTCGACGAAGTCGAGCAGGGCGTCGTCGGCCCGGTGCAGGTCCTCCAGGGCCAGGACCAGCGGCCGGGTGGCGGCCAGGCCGTGGAGGAAGCGCCGCCAGGCGGCGAACTCCTCCTCGCGGTCGGCGGCGGTGGTCAGCCCGCCGGCGGTCCCACCGCGGCCGGCGCCCACGCCGACCAGCCGGCGGAGATGGCCGGCGACCCAGGCGGCCGTGACCGGGTCGGCCACCGCCCCAGCGGCCGCCACCAGCCGCCGCCCGGCCAGCTCGGCCCCGTCGCTCTCCAGGATCCCGGCCTCGGCCTTGACCGCCTCGGCCAGCGCCCCGAAGGTCGGCCCGTCGCCGTAGGGCAGGGCCCGCCCCTGCCGCCAGGCGACCGCCCCAGGGTCCGGGGCGCTCAGGCCTGGCCCCCCGGCAGGCGGGGGGCCGGCGGCCAGGAGGTCGGCCAGCTCGGCCAGGAGCCGGCTCTTGCCGATGCCGGCGGCGCCGACGATGGTGACCAGCGCCGGGCCGCCGCCGGCGCGGGCCCGGGCGGCGGCGGCCAGCAGCGCGTCCAGCTCGCGGTCGCGGGCCACCAGGAGCGGGAAGCGCCGGCTGGGGGAGGCCGGGCCGGCCCGGGGGGCCAGCGCCGGCCAGGCGGTCAGCGGCTCGCCGGCCCCGGGCCGGGCCCGGCGGGCCGGCCCGTAGGCGATCGCCCGCTCGGTGGCCCGCCTGGTCGCCTCCGACACCAGCACGGCCCCGGCCGGCACGGTCTCCTGGAGGCGGGCGGCGGCGCCCACGGGGTCGCCGGTGACCCGCTGGCGGCCCCGCCCGCCCCCACCGGGCCGCACCAGCGCCTCCCCGGTGACCACGGCCGCCTGCACCCGCAGCTCCCGGGACGCCTCCCCGGCCAGGAGGTCGCGGACGGCCAGGGCGGCCCGGACGGCCCGCTCGGGGTCGTCGTCGTGGGTCCGGGGGATGCCGAACAGCGCCACGGTCCGGCCGCCGAGGGTCTCCTCGACGACCCCGCCGTGGGCCTCCACCTCGGCCCGGACCTGGGCCAGCCGCCCCGGGAGCAACCGCCCGGCGTCCTCCGGGTCCACGTCGGCGAAGCCCTCGCGGGCCTCGTCGACGTCGATCAGCAGGACGGTGACGAGCTTGCGTTCGGCGCCGCCTGGAGGGCCGGACGGTGGGGAGGGGCGGGCCAATCGCCGCTCCTTACGCGCGCCTCGTACGGTTCGTGCGACCCCAGCCTAGCTCCCTCCAGGGACCGGCAGCTAACCCCAGCGGATGCGATGGCCGGCCATCACCAGATGTACTTCTGGGGGCTGGACCAGATGTACTTGTAGGGCCCGATGAGGGCGACGACGGCGACCGCCGTGACCGCGGCCGTCGCCAGCCAGTGCTTGGAACGCAGGACGCCATGCTGGACCCGGGCGGAAAGGGTCACGAAGGCGACCAGCATGACGTGGAGTACGGCGGATACCGCCCGATGGACGAGGCTGAGCATGGGACGCTCCTTCTCGGTCGATCCTGTCGTACCGCCGGCGCCTCCCTCGCCAGGCAAATCAGCTGGAACAGTGCAAATGATAGTGACTGTTATCTCTCATTCATAGGGGGCGAGTGGAGAGCGGACGACATTCCGGGTCGGTCCGGTCAGGAGGGTGTCGGCGGCGGGACGTCGAGGGCCAGGGGCACGGTCAGGCCCCCGGTGGGTCGCTGGATGGTGGTGGTGAGGTCCCATCGGCCGGCCAGCGACAGCAGGCGGCCCTGGCCCAGCCAGCGGCCGTCGGGCGCCCTGGCCAGCTCGAGGCGGGCCGTGCCCAGGTCGGGACGGGAGAGGGGGGTGCCGGTCAGCTCGACCCGGTCGGCGGGCAGGACGGTGCCGGTGTCGAAGTCGGCCACGGTGGCCGTGAACCGGTTGGGGCCGGCGGCGCCCGGGGTCACGGTCAGGGTCACCCGCACGGTGGTCGCCCAGTCGGCCCCGCTGGCCTCGAGCACCGGCGTGGCCGCCGGGCCGGGCCTGGCCGCGCCGGCCGGCACGCCCGGGGCCAGCTGGCTGAGCAGGGCCGCGGCGGCCAGCACCGCCGCCGCCAGGCCCAGCTCGCCGCCGACGCTCCGCCCCAGCCGGGCCGCGGCCGGCGCGTCGTCCGGCCCGGCCTCGAACCGCGGCACCAGCCGGTAGCGGTTGCGGGCCCCCAGGGCCACCAGGCCGGCGAACAGCACCAGCTTGAGGTCCAGGGCCCGTCCGAACCCGCTGTCGGCCAGCCGTCGCCAGCCGCCCAGCTCGTCGGCGCTGCGGGCCACCCCGGTGACCACCACCACGGCCAGGCTGGCCCCGGCGAGCTTGGAGAACCGCAGCGCCACCTCCCGCGTCGACCCGGCGCCGCCGCGGGCTCCCAGGGCGACCAGGAGCCAGACCAGGCCGCCGATCCAGACCCCGACGGCCGCCAGGTGGGCCCACTGGGCGAGCAGGTTGAGCGGGCGCAGCGACGACGGGCCGGCGGCGTGGCCGGCGAGGGCGTGGACCAGCATCCCGGCGCCACCGGCCAGCCCCAGGGCCAGGAGCGGGCCCCTGGTGGCCGGTGGCGCCGGGCGCCGGCGGGCCAGCAGCAGCCACCAGGCGGCGGCCCCGGCCCAGGCCAGCATGGCCGCCCGCCAGAGCAGCCAGCGGCCGGTGGTGGAGCCGAGCAGGTCGCCGAGGGCCACCCCGGCGTCGGTCCTGGCGGTCTCGGTCATCGCGGCCAGGCCGCCGGCCGCGGCGGCCAGGGCCAGCCCCAGGAGCGGGCCCGGGCGGCCGGGCAGCCGGCCGCCGAACACCAGCAGGCCGGTGGCGGCAGCCCCGACCAGCAGGGTCAGCCCCCAGTACCAGGCCCAGCGGCCGGCCACGGCGACCGGGCCCGGGGCCGGTCCGGTCCGGGCCTCGGCCACCGCCCGGGACGGCGGCGCCCCGGGGGCACCGGCCGGGCCCACCCCGAAGCCGAAGACCCCGTCGGTCCGGTGCCCGTCCACCGCCGAGACGATCCGCCAGCTCACCGAGTAGCCGCCGGCGGCCAGCCCGGCCGTCGGGACCCGCAGCTCCAGGGGCTGGCCGGGGACCGGCCGCGCCGGGCCGCCGGCGACGACCCGCCCGCCGTTGTCGAGCACCCGAACCGTCGACAGGTTCGGGTCCGGCCGCTCGCTGAAGCGGAGGGTGACCGCCGCCGGCGCCCGCTCCAGCGAGCTCCCGCCGGTCGGCTCGCTGGACAGGAGGCTGCCGTGGGCGGCCGCCGCCGGGCCGGTGGCCAGGAGCCACAGCCCGGCCACGGCGACGAGCAGGGCGGACCGCCCACGGGTGCCCATGAGGACCGTCAGACCTTCCCGGCGCCGGTCAGGGTCAGGTCGTTACGGGCGGCCGGGGGGGCCGTCCGCCGTCCCCAGGCCAGGGCGCCGACGACCAGCCCGACGACGCCGACCAGCAGCCCGCCGAGGGCCAGCAGCCGGGCCTGGTCGGCGGTGTCCTCGGCGGCCCGCTGGGCGGCCGTGGCCGCGGCCACGGCCCCGTTCAGCCGGGTCGTCTCACGGTCCAGCCGCTGGGCGAGCTGGGCGGTGCTCGGGTCCTTGACCGCCGGGAAGGCGGTCTTGGCCGGGTCGTTGACGTCGCCGAAGGTCTCGGGCCCGCTGGGGACCACCAGGTTGATCCTCTGGTCGCCGAGCTTGCCCTTCAGCTCGAAGGTGTAGGCACCGGCCTGGGTCGGGACGAAGAACGACCGGTAGTCGCCCGGGGTGCCCCAGTCGTCGCCGAAGTGTGGCTCCAGCGGCATCATGGCGTTCTCGGCCTTGGGGTCGGCCTTGCGGCCGTAGTAGGCGTGGGCCATCAGGCCGTCGAGCTGGCCGGCCAGGTCGGTGGCGGGCTTGCCGTCGCGGGTGATGAGCACCTGGAGGCTGTTGGGCTGGCCGGCGTAGGCGGGCTCGTCGCCGAACCCGACCACGAAGGCGTAGCGGCCGACCGTCTTCTCGGCGTGGGCGGAGGCGGGGGCGGCGGCCAGGGCGGCGAGCAGCACGGCGGCGCCGAGCACGACCGCCACCCGCAGCAACCGGGTTGACAAGGTCGAGTGGATTGACTGTCGACGCATCGTTGCCTCCTTTTCGCCGACTTGACCGTTGGTGTGCATAATGAGAGAGAACGTTCTCACTAGTCAAGTTTTACTAGTCAACTAGGACTAGTTAGATCGGGCCATGAACGGTTCGCCCGGCTGTAGAGGATGGAGGCGAGGGTACGATTGGCCCCATCAGCGATCCACAGGGCCACCGGCATGACGAGCAACGACCCCGCGGCGGCGGACCTGGAGCGGTCGAGCCAGCAATGGCTCGCCTGGCTGGCCAGGGAGACGGCCCGGCGGCAGGACCGGCCGGGTTCGGCCCTGGACGCGCTCTGGGACGTGCTCGAGGAGTGGTTCGCCTCGGACGAGTTCGCCGGCTCGACCCTGGCCGCCGCGGTGGCCGCCCCACCCGACGGCCGCGGCCCGGCCGCCCACGCCGTCCTGGTCCGTCACCGCCAGGCCACCCGCCGCCTGCTGGAGGACCTGGCCCGCGCGGCCGGCGTCCCCGGCCCCGAGCAGCTCGCCGGGCAGCTCCTCACCCTGGTCGAGGGCGCCATGGCCGGGGCCCTGCTCGACCGGCACCCGGGCGCGGCCCGTCACGCCCGGGAGCTGACCCGGATCGCGATCGGGGGGAGCGGTTAGCCGGTGGAGGCGGCGGTGATGGCGGCCTTGGCGAGGGTGCGGGCGCCGGAGGTGGCGGCGGGGGTGCGGTCGACGGCGGCGGCGGAGATGGCGCCGTCGACCAGGACCTGGAGCTGGGCGGCGAGGACGGCCGGGTCGTGGGCGCCGGAGGACTTGGCCAGGTCCTCGAGGAGCTGGCGCAGGGCCTGGCGGTGCTGGACGATCTTGGCCTGGGCCGGGTGGTCGGGCTCGCTGCGGAGCTCGGTGGCGGCGTTGGCCACGAACGAGCCCGGGAAGCCGCCCTCGGCGAACCATGCCTCCAGCTCGTCCCAGAGGCCGTCGAAGCGGTCCGAGGGGTCGTCGCCGCGGCGGTCCATGGCGTCCGCCAGCCGGTGCAGCCACTGGATGCTCCACTGCTCGAGGGCGGCCGCGACCAGCGCGTCCTTGCCCCCGAACTGGCGGTAGAGGGTCATCGGGGCAACGTCGGCCTGGCCGATGATGCGGTTGACGCCGACCGCGCCGATGCCTTCGCTCTGGAACAGCGCGGTGGCCGTGGTCAGGATCCGGTCCCGGGGCCTGGCAGACACCATGAGGGCTGGACCACTCCTTGCGTGTTTGGGGGCGAGAGAAAACTCTCTCTATTATTCCTGGGCTCTGTCAAGTCAACGCGAACAGCAGCTCCTTGGCCTGCTCGAGGGAGGCGGTGGCGCCGGCCTCGCGGAAGAAGGCGATGGCCCGCTCCAGCTCGTTCCGGCCCTCGGCGGGGCGGGTGGGCAGCAGCCGGCGGGCCGCGCTCAGGCGGGCCGCGGCCTCGTCGGGGCGGCTGCCGATCTCGGCGTAGATCTTGGCCGCCCGACCCGGGTCGCCGGCGGCGAAGGCCCGGGTCGCGTCCAGCCAGCGCGAGGGCAGGACGTCGTCCAGCGCCTCGACCGGGCGGCCCAGCTCGACCAGGCCGACCGCCAGGTCGATGCCGAGCTCCGGCTTGAGGAGCCTCCCGCCGAGGGTGGCCAGCAGCTCGTCCAGCAGCTTGCCGGCCTCGGCCTCCCGGCCGGCGGCCAGCAGCACCCGGGCCCCGAAGGCCAGCGCCGGGTCGACGTTCAGCCGGTCGCCGGTGTCCCGGGCCAGGGCGACCGCCCGCCCGGCGTCGTCCAGGGCCTTGCCGATCTGCCCCCGGGCCAGGCAGATGCGGCCCCGCCACAGCCGGCACTCGCTCTCCATGTAGTGGGGGGCGCCGTCCTCCGCGTCGGATGCCACCGAGTCGGCCACCCGGACGGCCGAGTCCCAGCGGCCGCTCCAGTAGTGCTCGCTGGCCCGTTCCAGCTCCAGCCAGCGCAGCCGTAGACCCGAGCCGAAGCGCTCGGCCGCCTCCCAGGCCGCCCGCCTGGCCACGAAGCAGCGCCGCAGGTCACCGAGGAGGCCGATGCAGAAGGCGAGGTTGTTCTGCCAACCGATAGCGCTGGACGACCCCTCGGCCTCGCACAGCGCGACGCATCGCTCCAGGTCGCCGATGCCACCGGGGTCGCCGAGGTTGACCCGGGCCGCCCCGATGGTGCCGAGGGCGGCCGCCTCGACCTCGCGGTCGCCCAAGCTCCTGGCCATGGCCAGGACCTCGCGGGCCACCTGGAGGGCGTCGGCGTTCCGGTCGGCGACCAGCAGGTGCATCATGCCGTGGCTCAGGACCATCGCCTTGCTGTGGGAGGCGGGCAGGTCGGCGACCAGGGCCAGGGCCCGGTCCATGTGCGGGGACCGCTCCCGGCCCTTGGCGTAGGCGAGCTGGCCGAGCCGGGCCTCGGCCTCGGCCGCCCGCTCGCGGTCGCCCGTGGCCAGCAGCCCGTCCCTGGCGCTCTCGAGCAGCTCCTCCCCGGTACCCTCGGCCAGGCTGTGGGCCTCGCCGGCCCGCAGCTCCAGGACCGGCCGCTCGGGATCGTCGGGTGGCCAGATGGCCAGGGCCTCGGTGTAGTAGCGGGCCGCGGTGACGTGGGCGCCGAGGCCGGTGACCCGGTCGCCGGCGTCGCGCAGGGCGAGGCGGGTCCGCTCGGCCAGGTCGCCGGTCGGCTGGCCGGCCGCGCGGGCCAGCTCGAGGGCCCGGCCGTAGTGGTGGGCCAGCAGCTCCGAGCGCTCGGCGGCCAGCGACTCCAGCCAGGCGGCGGCCCGGCGGTGCTTGCCGGCCCGCTCCAGCCGCGGGACCTGGCCGTAGGCGACCTCGCAGACCAGCACGTGGCGGAAGCCGTACTCGCGCTCGCCGGCCATCGTGGCCCGCCCGGCCCGGTACAGGAACTCCTTGGCCGTCAGGCGCTCCAGGCAGGCCTCGAGCTCGGCCCGGTCCCGGCCGCTGACCGCGGCCAGGGCGCCCACCCAGCCGACCCGGCCCAGCACCGACAAGTCTTGAAGTGTGGCCTTCTCCTCGGAAGGCAGGGCGTCCAGGCGTGCCGCGATGATGGCATGGACGGTCTCGGGCAGGGGCAGCCCGGCCGCGGCGGGGGCGGCGGCTCCCACGGGGAGCGGGTGGCGGTCGCGCACCATGCGCACGTACTCCTCGGCGAACAGGGGGTTGCCGCCGGCCGCGGCCACCAGGGCCGGGCCGACGCCGGTGGGGAGCCCGTGGGAGGCCAGCAGGGCCTCGAGCAGGTGGCCGGTGTCGGCCTCCGACAGCGGCTCCAGCTCGATGGCCACGGCCGAGTCGCCGCTCCCGCCCCAGCCCGGCCGGCGGACCAGCAGGTCCCTGCGGGCGGTGGCCACGACCAGCAGCGGGGCCGCTGTCGGGGTCCGGGGCCGCAGCGGCTGGCCGTGCCGGTCGAGGGTTGCCTGCCCGGTCGGCTCCAGCAGCTCCTGGAGGAGGTCGAGCAGGGCGTCGTCGGCCCAGTGCAGGTCCTCCAGCACCAGCACCAGCGGCCGCCGGGCGGCCAGCCCGTACAGGAAGCGCCGCCAGGCGGTGAAGGCCTCGTCGCGGCGGCCGGGCTGGACCGGGGCGCCGTCGCCCTCGCCGACCAGCCCGCGCAGGTGCCCGGTGACGCGGTCGATGGCGGCCGGGTCGTCGGCCATGGCGTGGGCCACCACCCTGGACAGGCGACGGCCGACCCGGTCGGCCGAGTCGGTCTCCAGGATGCCGGCCTCGGCCTTGATGATCTCGGCCAGGGCCCCGTAGGTCACCCCACCGGCGGGGGAGGAGCGGCCCTCGTCCCAGGGCGAGGATCGGCCCTGGCGCCAGCTGACCAGGTCGCTGTCGGCGTCCAGGGCTCGGAACAGCTCGGCCACCAGCCGGCTCTTGCCGATGCCGGGCGGGCCGAGCAGGGTGACCAGCTGGGGCTGTCCGTCGGCCTTGGCGCGGCGGAACGCCTCCAGCAGCAGGCCCAGCTCGCGGTCGCGGCCGACCAGGGGCACCGGCCCGGCGGCGAGGGCGTCCATGCCGGTGCGGTTGCGCGGCTCCAGCGCGCTCCACACGCTCATCGGCCTGGCCCGCCCGTCGAAGGAGAGCAGGCTGGCCGGGCCGTAGCTGATCGACCGCTCGGTGGCCCGGCCGGTCGTCTCCGACACCAGCACCGTCCCGCTCGGGGCGGCCTGCTGGAGCCGGGCGCAGTTGACCACCGGGTCGCCCGCGACCCGCACCCCGTCGGTGACCAGCGCCTCCCCGGTGGTGACGGCGATCCGCACCTCCACCCCGTCCCGATCCTCCGGTGGGCTGTCGGCTGGACCCGACTCCCCGCCGGCCAAGGAGTCGCGGATGGCCAGGGCGGCCCGGACGGCCCGCTCGGGGTCGTCCTCGCGGGTCTGGGGGACCCCGAAGAGGGCCATGGTGATGCCGCCGATGGCGTGCTCGACGGTGCCTCCGAAGCTCTCGACCTCGGCCCGGACCCGGTCCAGGTGGCGGTCGAGCATGCTGGAGGCGTCCTCGGGGTCGCGCTCGACGGCCTCGCCGAGCGGCTCGTCGACCTCGGCGAACAGCACCGACACGAGCTTGCGCTCCACGCCGCCGCCGGCCGCCCCGTTGCCGTGGTCGGCGGCCGCATGGCCCTCCTCGGGCTCGGGGTCGCCCGCGCGGGCCGGGACCAGCAGGTCGAGGGCCGGGTCCTGGGCCAGGATGGCCTGCTCCAGTCGCTGCAGGCCCACGCTGGGCTCGATCCCCAGCTCGTCGACCAGGACCTTGCGGGCCGCCCGGTAGGCGGCCAGGGCGTCGGCCTGGCGGCCCGAGCGGTACAGGGCGAGCATGAGCTGGCCGTGGAGGTGCTCGCGCAGGGGGTGCAGCCGGACCAGCGCCTCCAGCTCGGCCACCAGCTCGTGGTGACGGCCCAGGGCCAGCTCGGCCTCGATCCGGGCCTCGGTGGAGGCGACCTGGAGCTCCTCGACCCCGACCAGCTCGGGCCAGGCGATGTCCGCCGAGGCGGCCACGTCGGCCAGGGCCGGGCCCCGCCACAGGGCGAGGGCCTGGCGGAGCAGGTCGGCGGCCCGGGCCGGGTCGCCCGAGGCCAGGGCCTCGCGGCCCTCATGGTCGAGGCGCTGGAAGCGGTGCAGGTCGAGGCGCTCGGGGTCGATCCGGAGCAGGTAGCCGGGGTCGCGGGTGACCAGGGTGCGGGGCGGGCCGGCGCCGTTGCCGGCCTCGATCGCCTTGCGCAGGGCGGCGACGTGGTTCTGGAGCGACTGCTTGACGGTCGGCGGGGGCTCCTCGCCCCAGACGGCCACGATCAGCTCCTCGGTGGACACCACCTGGTTGGGGTGGAGCAGCAGCTTGGCCAGCAGCATGCGGTGCTTGATGCTGCCAAGCCGCAGGGGCCGCTCACGCTGGCGTGCTTCCAGCGGGCCGAGGAGGAAGAAGTCGATCGTGCCTACCACCACGCCGACCTACGATCGTTTGCCTTGGTTGCCTGGATCCTCTGACTGACGATGAATGAACCGAATACGCGGGAGTGTATCTGGCATGCCACCGAATACCTAGTCGCGAGCTTGGGCGTAGACGAGTTCGGTGAGCGGCTCGGCCGGCCCGACCTGCTCCAGGCGTTCCCCGATGGCCGGTGGCAGCTCGGGCAGCCTGGTGTCGAGGTCGCGCACCCAGGCGGCGACGGCGCCGCCCGGGTGGTGGCTGGGCGGGGCCACCACCCAGCCACCCCAGCCCCGCCACTCGACCCTGGCCAGCCCCCACGGGCGCTGGCTGGCCAGGCCCGCCGGGGCGAAGAGGAAGTGCCAGGTGTCGCCGCCGGTCCGCACCAGCGGGCCGGCCGAGCGGAGGGCCTGGGCGATCACCGACCAGCGGGCGGTGTCGCCGACCGAGCCGCGCACGATCAGGGCGTCGAAGCCGACCCCGGTGGCCAGCCCGACGTTGGCCTCGGGGAAGCGCCGCCACCACCAGGTGAGCCGGATGGGGTCGGTGGTGGCGTCGGCCGCCCCGTGGGAGGGCAGCGGGTGGGCGCCCACCCTGGCGCAGGTCGGCTCGCCGCAGGAGCAGGCCACGGCCGTCGTGCGCCGGTTGCGCAGCGCGTAGTGGAGGGGGACGACGGGCAGGCCGCGGCGCGCGTAGTCCAGGGCGGCCAGGTAGCGCGCTCCGGGCTGGGGGACCGAGGACACGCGCATCTCCCTTCTGGGGACAGCTCTCGACGGGACAAGCGTGCCGGGGGCCGCCAACGAGTCGCTCACGGCGGCTCGGCCCTTTACCTGCCCTGCCCGGCTACCTATGCTCGCCAGCGAGCAGCCTCTCCGAGCCGAGGGTGGGTCGCCATGAGCGAAGACGCGGTCGAGGTCGAGCGCCGGCAGATCGAGCAGGAGATCAGGGGCAAGACCCTCTGCGACCTGCTGGCCGAGCATGCCGCCGGGCACGGCGACGCACCGGCCATGTCCTGGAGGCGCGACGGGGCCTGGCAGACGCTGTCCTGGCGCGACTACCGCGAGCGGGTCGCCGAGGTCGCCATGGGCCTGGCCGGCCTCGGGGTCGGGCGCGGCGACTTCGTGGCCGTCATGGCCACCAACCGGCCCGAGCACGTGCTCGTCGACCAGGGCGCGGTCCACGCCGGGGCCATCCCGACGAGCTTCTACTTCACCCTCGCGCCCGAGCAGATCCGGTATGTGGCCGGCCACTGCCAGGCCAAGGTGGCCGTGCTCGAGGACCGGGACATGCTCAAGCGCTGGCAGGAGATCCGCGACGAGCTGCCGGCGCTCCGGTACCTGGTGGTGCTGGACGGCGCCCAGGAGGGCGACGGCCCGGGCGTGCTCGGCTGGGACGACCTGGTCGGCCGGGGCCGCGACGCCCTGGCCGGCGACCGCGCCGGCTTCGAGGCGCTGCGCCGCCGGGTCGGCCCCGAGGACAACGCCACCCTGCTGTACACCTCCGGCACCACCGGCCCGCCCAAGGGCGTGCTCCTGACCCACCACAACCTCCTCTACGAGGTCACCGCCCTGGACCGCCTGACCAGCCTGCCCCAGGGGGGCAGCTCGGTCTCCTACCTGCCCCTGGCCCACATCGCCGAGCGGGTGCTGTCGATCTACGGGCCGCTGACCAGGCGGTCCCACCTCTGGTTCTGCCCCGATCCCACCCAGGCGGTCGAGTACGTGCGCCAGGCCCGGCCGACGCTGTTCTTCGGCGTGCCCCGGGTGTGGGAGAAGGTGCGGGCCGGCATCCAGGCCAAGCTGGCCGCCGAGGAGAACGAGCGCAAGCGCAGGATCGCCCAGCGGGCGGTGGAGACGGGCCTTGAGGTGGTGCGCCGCACCCAGCGGGGCGAGTCGCTGCCGTTCGGGCTGCGGGCCAGGAACGCCGTGCTCGACCGGCTGGTGCTGGCCAAGATCAGGGAGGCCATCGGGCTGGACCGCTGCAGCTTCGCCTCCAGCGCGGCCTCGCCCCTGGCCGTGGACGTGGCCGAGTTCTTCGCCGCCCTCGGCCTGCCCCTGGTCGAGGTGTACGGCATGACCGAGACCTCCGCGGTGGCCACCGGCAACCGGCCGGGCAGGGTCAAGATCGGCACCGTCGGCCCGGCCCTGGCCGGGATCGAGGTGCGCCTGGCCGACGACGGCGAGGTGCTGGTCCGGGGGCCGATCAACACCCCCGGGTACTTCCGGCAGCCCGAGGCCACGGCCGAGCTGATCGACGCCGAGGGCTGGCTGCACACCGGCGACGTGGGCGAGCTGGACGGCGACGGCTACCTCAAGATCGTCGACCGCAAGAAGGAGCTGATCATCACCTCCAGCGGCAAGAACCTCTCGCCGGCCAACGTCGAGTCCCTGCTCAAGGAGCACCCGCTGATCGGCCAGGCCCTGGTCTACGGCGACAACCGGCCGTACGTGGTCGCGCTGGTCGTGCTCGACCACGAGCTCGCCCCCGGCTGGGCCGCCCGCAACGGCCTTGACGCCGGTGACCTGGCCGACCTGGCCGCCTCCGGGCAGGTGCAGGCCGAGGTGCAGCTGGCCGTCGACGCCGCCAACCAGCACCTAGCCAGGATCGAGCAGGTCAAGCGGTTCGAGGTGCTGCCGGTCGAGTGGACGGCCGAGAGCGAGGAGCTCACCCCGACCCTGAAGCTGCGCCGCCGCATCATCCACGCCAAGTACGCCGAGCGGATCGACGCCCTCTACGAAGGCTGACCGCGCACCTGGGCTCAGCGGCGCAGCCGTCTGACCCGGCGCCGGCCCTGGATGGCGTTGGCCACGGCCATCAGGTCGTCGCCGTCGTCGTCGGCCGCCCCGGTCCCGGCGCCGGCCCGCGCCCGCCGGCCCGGGTCGGCCAGGTCGGCCCAGAGCACCGCCCACGCCGCCTCGGGCCGGGCCGGTTCCTCCCGCGCCGCGGCCGGCGCCGGCGCCGGGGCCGCGCCGGCCGCCGGCCGCGACGCCTGCGGCGGGGGAGCGGCCGGCTGGGGCTGGGGCCGGGCGGGCGGGCGTCGCGACCCGGCGGCGCCGAGCAGGTGCTCGGCCACCGACTGGAGCATCGGCTCGACAAAGGCGGCCCGGACGCCGGCCTCGCCGCCCGGCCCCGGGCCCGCCCCGTCGAAGGAGCGGATGGCGGCGCGGACGGCCGCCTCCTCGTAGCCCCGCCCGGCCAGCGTCCTGGCCACGGCCTCGACCAGCGGGTCCCCGAACCCGGCGTGCCGCCGACCCGCCGGAGGAGGAGGCGGCGGCGACGGGGGTCGGGGGCGGGCCTCGGGCCGCGGGCGCTGGGCTCGGGGCTGGGCGGGCGGGCGCGGCTCCGGGTCCGGGTCCGGCTGGTTGGAGGGCTCGGGCTGGCGGCGGGCGGTCCGCTCGGCGCGCTCCAGTTCGGCGTGGCGGCGCAGCCAGAACTGCAGCGGGGCCGTCTCGGGGTCCAGGTCGCGGGCCTCCTCGACACCATGCTCCTCGTGCAGGTGGCGGAAGAGCGCCTCGGGGCTGTCGATGACCTCGTGGTCGGCGTCGGCGAACATGGCGACCCCTCTGCGTCGAACGTGTGTTCGAGTATAGCAGCGGCGTCCATCGCCTCGCGCGGCTGCGAGGTCCCCCGGAGGGGGAAGGTACCGGGCCGGCGAGGTAGAGGAGCAGGCTCCCAGGACCTATCCGACGACTATCGTCGTCTTGACAACTAAAGTCTTCGGCAATAGGGTGTGCGCCATGTTGGACGTGGCGGTGATCGGGGACCCGGCGGCGGCCGAGGTGTCGCTCGACCCGGTGCGGGCGCGGCTGCTGGCCGAGCTGGCCGAGCCCGCCTCGGCCACCATGCTGGCCGCGCGGGTGGGGCTGGCCAGGCAGAAGGTGAACTACCACCTGCGGGCCCTGGAGCGGCACGGCCTGGTCGAGCTGGTGGAGGAGCGCCGCAAGGGCAACTGCACCGAGCGGGTGCTGCGGGCCACGGCGGCCTCCTATGTGATCTCGCCGGCGGCGCTGTCGGCGGTCGAGCCCGACCCGGGGCGGGCCCCCGACCGGGTCTCGGCGGCCTGGCTCCTGGCGGTGGCCTCCCGGCTGGTCCGCGACGTCGGCGACCTCATCACGGGTGGGGCCAGGGCGCGCCAGCGGGTGGCCACCTTCGCGGTCGACGGCGAGGTCCGGTTCGCCTCGGCGGCCGACCGGGCCGCCTTCGCCGAGGAGCTGGCCGGCACCGTGGCCACCCTGGTCGCCAGGTACCACGACCCGACGGCCGCCGGCGGACGCGACCACCGGGTGGTGGTGGCCCTCCATCCCAGTGTCCCGACCCAGACGAAGGAGCCCTAGCCATGCCGCGCGAGTTCGAGCTGCGCAAGGAGATCACCCTCGACGCCACCCCCGAGCAGGTCTGGGAGGCGATCGCCGCCGGGCCCGGGATCGACGCCTGGTTCATGGGCCGCAACCAGGTCGAGCCCCGCGAGGGCGGCACGACCTCGATGACCGTCGGCGAGCACACCGCGGAGGCGACGGTGACCGCCTGGGAGCCACCGCGCCGCTTCGCCTACCGCGCCGGGAGCCCGGAGGCGGCGGAGTTCATGGCCTTCGAGTGGCTGATCCAGGGCCGCGACGACGGCACCTGCGTGCTGCGGCTGGTGCAGAGCGGCGTCATGGGCGACGACTGGGAGACCGAGTACGACGCCCTGGTCAACGGCTGGGACATGTACCTGGACCAGCTGGCCCAGTACCTCCGGTACTTCCGCGGCCGGCCGGCGACGCCGATCACGGTCATGGGGCCAGGGCCGGGCGACGCCGACCAGGTGTGGCCGGCGCTCACCGACGGCCTCGGCCTGGACGGCCCGGCGACCGTGGGCGACAAGGTGCGGCTGACCCCCCAGGGGCTGGCCCCGATCGAGGGCGTGGTCGACTACGTCGCTCCCGACTTCCTCGGGGTGCGCGCCGACGACGGGCTGTACCGCTTCATCCGCGGCTTCGACGGCTCGGTGGCCGTCGGGCACCATCTCTACGCCGACGACGTGGACGCCAGGCGGACCGAGCAGGCCTGGCAGGCCTGGCTCGGCCGGCTGTTCGACGCGGGCTAGGCGCGGAGGCACCCCATGACCGAGCCCACCACCCGGACCGGCGACGGCCACGGCTACGCCCCGGTGAACGGCCTCCAGATGTACTACGAGGTCCACGGGAGCGGCGGCCGACCGCTGGTCCTGCTCCACGGCAACCTGTCCACCATCGGCGTCGACTTCGGCGGGATGATCCCCTCGCTGGCCAAGGGCCGGCAGGTCATCGGCGTCGAGCAGCAGGCCCACGGGCACACCGCCGACATCGACCGGCCCCTCAGCGTCCGCCACTGGGCCGACGACACCGCGGCGCTCCTGGGCCACCTGGGGATCGGGCGGGCCGACCTCTTCGGCTACAGCTCCGGGTCGGCCGTCGCCTTCCAGCTGGCCGTCGACCACCCCGAGCTGGTCGGCAAGCTGGTGCTGGCCTCGTTCAGCTACCGGCTGGACGGCCTCCACCCCGGGCTCATGGACAACGTCCAGGGGCTCAAGCCCGAGCACCTGGCCGGCACCCCCTTCGAGCAGGACTACGTCAGGGTCGCCCCCAACCCGGGCGACTGGCCCAAGCTCATCGGGAAGATCACCCAGATGGAGCATGACCTGCCCCAGTGGTCGGCCGACGACCTCCGGAACCTCGCCGCCCCGACCATGCTGGTCATCGGGGACTCCGACATCGTCCAGCCCGAGCACACCGTGGAGATGTTCCGCCTGCTGGGCGGAGGGGTCCCCGGCGACCTGGCCGGCCTGCCCCGCCCG